>OLRL01000059.1_pt1 | contig 101332 bp, 113 predicted proteins | sample 1643201 | NCBI WGS metagenome assembly OLRL01 (sample SAMEA3136649, study PRJEB25190) | human gut metagenome | biome: human gut; feature: human-associated habitat; material: faeces | place: Austria | collected 2013
GCTAAAGCTATCTGGGAACACACCTGCATAGCAGGTGGTTTATTGGTTTTCTTTGTTTCGTTTTTCGGATCAACGAAAAACTCCACTTCGAAAACAGGGCCTTGCCCTAACAATGAAAAAATGGAGGGACATCCAGTTTCCCGGATATCCCTCCATTTAACCTGTATTTCATTGCAAAAACCCTTGAAAACGCTCATTTCTGAGCTTTTCAAGGGTTTTAATTTACATTTGATTCAGGAGATTATTTCCCCATCTGAGCTGCAACTTCTGCTGCAAAGTCTTCGTTCTTCTTCTCAAGACCTTCACCTGTTTCGAAACGAACGAATCTCTTAACTGTTACGTTTGCACCATTTTCTTTTGCAACTTTTTCTACGTATTTAGCAACTGTATAGTCGCTGTCCTGAACGTAAACCTGATCTAATAAGCAGATTTCTTTTAACTCTTTGTTAAGACGTCCAATGATCATTTTTTCAATGATATTGTCCGGTTTTTCCGGATTTTCAATCTTAGCCTGAGCTAATAAGATTTCTTTCTCATGCTCTAAGTAATCAGCTGCTACTTCATCACGAGAAACATATTTTGGAGACATAGCTGCAACCTGCATTGCTACGTTTTTAAGGCAAGCTTTGATTTCATCATTAATAACATCTGTGTCAGCTTCAATTAAAACACCGATTCTTCCGCCACCGTGGATGTAAGATACTACACAACCATCTGTAACAAGTTTTTCGAATCTTCTGATGCTTAAGTTTTCCCCGATAACAGAGATTTTCTGTGTAAGAGCATCTCTTACTGTCTTAGAGTTGTCAGCTGCCCATGGTTCTGCCATGAATGCATCCATATCAGCTGCGTTTGTAGCTGCTGCCTGCTCAGCAACTTCTGCTACATATGCCTGGAAATCAGCATTTTTAGCTACGAAGTCTGTTTCTGAGTTAACTTCTACGATAGATGCAACCTTGTCATCTTTTACAACTGTTTTAACAAGACCTTCTGCTGCAATTCTTCCAGCCTTTTTCTCAGCTTTAGCCTGACCATTCTTTCTTAAGAATTCGATTGCTTCATCCATGTTACCATTTGTTTCATTAAGAGCTTTTTTACAGTCCATCATTCCTGCGCCTGTCATTTCTCTTAATTCTTTTACCATACTTGCTGTAATTGCCATGATTATTCCTCCACTGCTTCTACTGCTTCTTCAGCAACTTCTTCGTATACTTCCTCACCTGTTGTTCCCTGATTAGCTTCGATAACAGCGTCTGCCATTTTAGCAACGATTAATTTAACCGCTCTGATAGCATCGTCGTTACCTGGAATTACGTAATCTAATTCTTCTGGGTCACAGTTTGTATCAGCGATACCAATTAATGGAATTCCAAGTGTATGTGCTTCCTGTACACAGATTCTTTCTTTCTTAGGATCTACTACGAAAATAACATCTGGAGCTTTCTTCATATCTTTGATTCCACCTAAGTTTTTCTCAAGTTTTTCCCATTCTTTTTTGATTGCGATAACTTCTTTCTTAGGTAGAACATCGAATGTTCCATCTTCTGCCATTCTTTCGATATCTTTTAAGCGAGCGATTCTGCTCTGGATTGTTTTGAAGTTTGTAAGCATTCCGCCTAACCATCTCTCGTTAACGTAGAACATTCCACATCTTTCTGCTTCTGTTTTGATAGCATCCTGAGCCTGTTTCTTTGTTCCTACGAAAAGGATTGTTCCACCTTCTGCTGCAATATCAGAGATTGCATTGTAAGCTTCGTCTACTTTACCAACTGATTTCTGTAAGTCGATGATGTAGATACCATTTCTCTCTGTGTAAATGTAAGGAGCCATTTTAGGGTTCCATCTTCTTGTCTGATGTCCAAAGTGAACACCTGCTTCTAAAAGCTGTTTCATTGAAATAACGCTCATGTTTCTTTCCTCCATTTGGTTCTTTACTTCCGCATATATGTAAGTCTTTGAAACCTCCTGTATCAGGCCGGCACCATCTTGGACAAATATATGCGTGTTTTTTGCGACCTTAATAGGATAGCATAAAACCCTTGCTGTTGCAAGGGTTTTCGTAAATTCTGAAATATTTAGAAAACTTCTGATCAGAACTCTTTCTGCCCCATAATTTTAACTGATTTCCGATAAGAAGAGAAATAAATCATTCCCACCACAACTGCAGATAGTAACACAGTACCTAAAAAATGTTGTATAAATATACCTCCAAATGCATCTACAAAGATGGTAGTAAATGCTACCAGTATTGCGCCTATTAACATATCAAATGCTGTAAAAAGAATAATAATCCCCATTACAAGCAGCAAAATAATAATTCTTGATTTTGATACATCATATTTCAGTTCTACCGGAAATATAATTGCCTGAAAAACTAATGCAACTGCCAATATTCCAAGAAACGCACTAAAAATTTCCTGATTACTATCTGCCTGATCCGGTGTAAAGAGCATCCCGATTTTAGTAAGAATCATACTTAAAATACCACCAATACATATACTCATAAGACTCAGCAGATACTTTTCCTTCACATATTCCTTTCTTGTAATGGGCAGTGTCATAAGATAAACAATTCCCCGGTCCGCCACATCGTATTGATACATTGTCCGGGCAATCATAGATAACCCAAACATGATATATCCCATCATAAAATACCAGTTTTGAAACAAAACACCAAATAAAACACTTACACCGATGATACTAACCCACAATCTTCTCTCATTTTTTAAAGTTCTTAAATCTTTCATGAGTAATGCTTTCATATTCTCTCTCCTCCTGCCATCAAAAGGATTAATTCGTCCACGCTTCCTTTTTCTATTACAATTTCCGGATTATGCATCTGATAATATGCCTTCTGATCTGTCAGACAGCTCCATCCGAAATTTTCTTTTTTCCGGCAGATAATATGTGACTTATCCATTTTTTTATATACCTCATCTGATACTTTTAATAATCCATATGCATCTAATAGCCGATCCATTTCTTCATGAAATGTAATTGTCCCTTTTTGAATCAGATAAATATCATCACAAAATGTTTCCAGATCTCCTGATAAATGCGAACTGATCAGAATCGCCCGTCCTTCCGTCTCCATATATTCCCGCAACAGTGTCAGCATCTGTTCTCTCGCCACCACATCCAGCCCGCTGGTCGGTTCATCCAAAAGTAATAACTTCGCTTTATGTGTAATTGCTGCAAATATCTGTAATTTTCGTTTCATTCCTGTTGAAAATTCCTTTATTTTCTTATTCATTGGAAGTTTATATTCTTCGCAATACTGTAGAAATTTATCCTTTTCAAATTCCGGATATAAGTCTTCCAGAAATAGGATAATATCATGAATTGTAAAATAACTTCCAAAACCGTTTTCCGCTAACACGACTCCTGTCTGCTGTAATATTTCTTTTTCTGGCTGTTTTCCATCATTACTGTACTCTCGTTTTTTCCCCAGCACTTCCATCTCTCCTGCTTCTTTTCCAATCAGCCCGAGAATAAGTTTAAATGTCGTACTTTTTCCTTCTCCATTCGCTCCGATCAGTCCCGTAATCATTCCAGGATATACTGTCAGAGAGCAATCCATCGAAAAATCCGAATATTTCTTCTGTACATGATTTAGTTTTATCATCACATCTTTCCCCATCTCTAACCCTCCAATACAATTTCAAATAATTCCGTCAAGTCATGATCTGTCAATCCGCAGCTTCTTCCTTTATGGATTGCCGCTTCCAGTTCTGCCTCAACTTCTTTTTTCTTTTCCTCCAGCAGCATATTCTGATTGGCACATGCTACAAAACTTCCCTTTCCATGTACCGTCACAACAAATCCTTCCTCTGTTAATGCGTCATAGGCTTTTTTTACAGTGAGCGCACTGATTTTTAAATCTTTCGCCATTGTACGGACAGACGGAAGCATCATCTCTTCCGAAAATTCTCCATTTATAATCTTCTCTTTAATCTGTTCTACAATCTGTTCATAAATCGGCTGCATGGATGAGTGATTAATAATCAGATACATCTTTCGCCCTCCTTCTTTGTAAACAGTATATAACAGTATATAACTGTTGTCAACTGTTATATACTGTTTATTCACCTATAAAACATGACACCGGCAGACTTTTTCAGGATACTAAACCAATTTTTCTAGTCGCCAAAAAAAATCTGTATTTACAGACATACTTTCTATAAATACAGATTTTAAATCTCTCTTCTCCGTATACAGCGTGTGGTTTCTTTGCAGGCATGATAATTGTCTCTCCTGCTTTTAGGATATATGCGTCTCCCACAATTCTATCATATAAAAAGGACGGGGAATAAATCCCCGCCACATAAAGTCTTTTAAAACTTACTAACTGATGTGTAATTAGCAGACTGTATGGATCCATCCTTCCGGAGCTTCGATGTGTCCCATCTGGATTCCGGTTAATGTATCGTATAATTTCTTTGTGATCTCACCCATCTCTTCCATTCCGCTTGGGAAGCAGATTTCTTTACCATGATCTACGACCTTGCCTACTGGAGAGATAACTGCTGCTGTTCCGCAAAGTCCACATTCTGCGAAGTCTTTTACTTCATCCAGATATACTTCTCTTTCTTCTACTTCCAATCCAAGATAATGTTCTGCGACATACATCAAAGAACGTCTTGTAATAGAAGGAAGAATTGTGCTTGATTTCGGTGTTACTACTTTCTTATCTTTTGTTACGAAAATAAAGTTAGCTCCACCAGTCTCTTCAACCTTTGTTCTTGTAGCTGCATCCAAATACATGTTTTCATCGTATCCCTGTGCGTGTGCATCTACGATTGCATGTAAGCTCATTGCATAGTTAAGTCCGGCTTTTACATGTCCTGTTCCATGCGGTGCTGCACGATCAAAATCACTGACCCTGATTGTGATTGGTTTTGCTCCGCCTTTGAAGTATGGTCCAACTGGTGTAGTAAATACACGGAACTGATACTCATCTGCCGGTTTTACACCGATAACAGCGTTAGAGCCAAACATATACGGACGTACATACAAAGTAGCTCCTGATCCGTATGGTGGTACATAAGCTGCATTTGCTTTTACAACATCATGTACAGCCTGTACAAATTTATCTTCCGGGAATACCGGCATTTCCAGTCTTGCTGCTGAATCAGCAAGTCTCTTTGCATTTAAGTCCGGGCGGAACATTACAATGTGTCCATCTTCTGTCGTATATGCTTTCAGGCCTTCAAAACATGTCTGTGCATACTGCAGTACTCCGGCGCATTCACTGATGACAACCTTATCATCTTCCGTTAATACACCTTCATCCCATGATCCGTCTTTATAATTTGATACGAATCTCTTATCTGTCTTTACATAGCCAAATCCAAGATTACTCCAATCGATATCTTTTTTCTCCATTTTCTATTCCTCCGTCCTTTTACAATTAAATATATTTATGATACCACTTAACACGAAACAATCCGCAGGCATCATAGTTGAGGCTTTTGTCCCAACATCATTGTATGCAAGTATTATAATACTGTCTATATAAAAATTCAAGAGTGCACTCTGTTTTTTATGTGTACAATTTTCACAAAATTATTTATCGCTCCATCATGCTAATCGATTCAATACCGACACTTCCTCCACGGACAACTTCAATACTCTTGTACTCTTCTTTCATAAGTTTGATTACTGCATCATTCTTTGTCGCTGTCTGTACAAATTCAAGAAGCAGACTGTCTTTACCATAATCAATAACTTTTGCTTTAAATGTTTCTGCAATCTGGAACAGTTCTACCTTATCTTCCGGTGTACATTTCTGTACTTTTACATAGAGAATTTCCTTCATTCTGACAAATACATCCGTAAAATCAATGACTTTAATTACTTCTACCAGACGGTTTAACTGTTTTTTAATCTGTTCAAATGTTTCATCGTCGCTGACAGTCGCGATCGTCATTCGTGATACAGTCGGATCTTCCGTTGTTCCAACAGTCAGACTGTCCAGATTGTAAGATTTTCCCGAAAACAGCCCTGAGATTTTAGACAGGACACCGACTTGATTTTCTACATATAAAGAAATCCAGCGTTTTTTCATTTTATTTCCACTCATAATCATTCTCCTTCCTGCTTAACAATCCATGATCATATCTTCTAATGTACCGCCCGGCTGGATCATCGGATATACAAGATCCTCCGGATCAATATCAAATTCAATGATATATGGCGTCTTTTTACTCTGCATTGCTTCTCTGAATGCCGGTTCAATCTCTTCCACTTTTGAAACATGGATTCCCTTCGCTCCATAGGATTCTGCAAGTTTCAGGAAATTCGGTGTATATTCCGGGCATGGAACTTCACCGCATTTTCCCCTGCATGCTGCTCCCGCTCGCAGGCAGGTCATGGAGTAACGTTTTCCATAGAATAATTTCTGCCACTGACGAACCATTCCCAGATTATTATTATTGAAAATACAGGAAATGATCGGAAGTTCTTCCAGCACCGCCGTTGCAAGTTCTTGAATATTCATCTGCATACCGCCATCACCGGAAATAGAGATAACCGGTGTATCCGGATTACCGATCTTGGCTCCGATCGCACCTGGAAGTCCGTATCCCATCGTTCCAAGTCCACCGGACATCAGTAATTGTTTCTTATGTGTAATTTCTATAAACTGCGCTGTAAACATCTGATGCTGTCCAACATCCGTCACGATAATTGCTGCATCAAATACCTTGTTGATCGTATCGATTACATCCTGTGGTGTCATGATCGGCTTTCTCTTCATCTTCATCGGATGTTCTTCTTTCCATGCTTCAATCTGTGCACGCCATTTTTCTGTGTCACACTCTGTCACATACTCTATCATTTTATCGATTGCTTCTTTTGCGTCCGCTACGATTGGAACATCGACCTGTACATTTTTTGAAATGGCAGCTGTATCAATATCGATATGAACAATCTGCGCTTTTGGTGCAAAAGAATGTAACTTACCTGTGATGCGATCATTAAATCTTGTTCCGATAGAGAACAGCAGATCACATTCATTTACTGACATATTGGACGCATAAGCGCCATGCATACCAAGATTTCCAATATAAAGTGGGTGATTTGTTGGAATTGCTCCTCTTCCCATAACCGTTGTTACTACCGGCACATGTGTGCATTCCACAAGCTCTGTAAATGCCTCCTGTGCATGAGCAACATTAACACCACCTCCGGCAAGAAACAGCGGTCTCTTTGCCTTTCCGAGCATTTTCAGTGCACGTTTTAACTGTCCGATATGTACATGTGTATTCGGTTTGTATCCACGGATATTTACTTCTTCTGGATACTCTGCATCTCCCAGCTCTCCCATAACATCTTTTGGAAGGTCAATTAATACCGGTCCCGGTCTTCCGGTTCTCGCAATATAAAATGCTTCTTTTAAAATACGTCCGAGATCTTCTCTTCTGCGTACAGTTACTCCGTATTTTGTAATACTTCTCGTAATACCGACAATATCGACTTCCTGAAATGCATCATTTCCAATAAGATGTCTGGATACCTGTCCGGTAAAACATACAAGTGGTACGCTGTCATAATAAGCAGTCGCGATTCCTGTCACCAGGTTTGTCGCACCCGGTCCGCTTGTTACAAGGCACACCCCAACTTTTCCTGTAGATCTTGCATATGCATCTGCTTCATGCACAAGCGCAACTTCCTGTCTTGGCAGGATCACTTTCGTATAATCCTGTTTGTATAACTCATCACTGATATCAATCGTGCAGGCTCCCGGATAGCCGAATAATGTGTCTACGCCCTCTTCCTTCAAAGCCTTTACTAATAATTTGTTTCCACTGATTTTTTTCATCTGCACAACCTCCTTGGCATTAAAAAAACCCTAAGCTCTATGCTTAGGGCGAATTACTCATCCGTGTTACCACCTAAATTCAGAAACTTTTGTCTCTGCACTCTGCCGATACAGGACTCCTACATCCGATATCGTTCCCATCTAACGCTGGGACTGCGTTGAAGCCTACTTGCTTTCGCTTTCAATTCACTGCTCGGGGGCTACTTCCATAATCACTTCACGAAGATTCACACCAGCCATCTTCTCTCTGTGGATCTGTAAATTATGTACTCCTCCCTGTCATAGCATTTTCACAATTATTTATAAAATCTATCTATTGTTTCACTCATTCAAATAAGTAATACAATTATAACTTTCTGAATATCTTCTGTCAACTGATATATTTTTAACTGCAAAGAACAATATCCATCAAGCTGTATGGCACTATACCAGAACTTTCTCTGCAATTTTTCCCCAGGAGATCCGGCTTACATCAGCCGGTCTGGTACACTTTTCCTCTACACTTTCCTGCAATGATTCTGCAATGCGTTTCTCATAAGCCGGAAGTTCTTCTCTAACTGCTTCATCCACGCGGTTCATCCGTGGAAGTTCTACATATCGGATATCCGCTCCCGGCGCATATGTATCCAGCCATTCGCGGATTCCCGGAAGATCCGACATCACAACACGGTCGCCACAGGCAAGTGCTTCGATCACTGTAAGCGGCAATCCTTCCGAAAAAGATGGTAGTGCAAAGATATCGCATGTATTATATACTTTTGCCAGCTCCATCTGTTCCAGTTTTCCAAGAAAATGAACCGGATATGGTGCCTTCTCTGCCAGTCTGCAGATTCTTGCATACTCTGTCTCATTTCCTGCGCCGCCAGCCAGATATACTTCCAGTTTATCTGCTTCATACGGAAGATAAGCAAGACTTCGGATCAGACTCTCTACACCTTTCTTCTCTGAGATTTTCCCAGCAAACACAATCTTCGTCTTTCCGGGAACCTTCCGGATATGAAGATCACGGAAAATATGACTGTTATAGCCCATTCCAGATACTTCCACCTGTTCTGCTGTTACATGAAACATCTGGCAGATCTGCGTCTTCTGCTCTTCATGCAAAGCAAAAATCCGGTTTAGCTTCGCAATCTGCGCTTTGATATACTCCTGTTTTAACACATTTTTCTGCAATTGTCTGAGATCTGTATTATGACAGAAACCATATACCGGAAGTTCCGGAAAATGTTCCCGCACCAGTGCTGTAAGCAGATACAGATGATGACTTAAGATCAGATCCGGCTGAAATTCCTTTACTGCCTGCCTGATCTTCGTCAGGAAAACATTTGCAAACTGCCCTGCCATTTCTTCTGTCATATCACAATATCTCGTGCTTTCATAAGGCATCTCATCCGACATTCCCGCAATCGGAAACGGCAGCTCCTCTGACTTGAAAATAACCGGATATATTTTTGTATTTTCCGGAACTTCTGTCTTATCTTCTTTATAAACACCGGCAACTACTGCTTGTTCATGTCCTTTTGCTGCCAATTCCTTTACAAGTTCTGTCAAAAACACGCCACTACCGGTACTGTTTGGCTTCTGTGCCGTAATACTCAGTATTCTCATCTTTCTTTTTAAATCCTCTCATATACCGTAAAATAATACTCCAGATCAAAACATGTCTGTTCTTCACTGATCTTTGTCATCTTCCACTCTGGATCTTCATCCAAACTCGGAAAATAAGTATCTGCATCATACGCATGATCAATCTTTGTAACCAGAGCTGTATCGCAGTACTTTAACATCGCACGGTAAATGCTCTCCCCACCGATTACGAATGTCTCTCCCTCGTACTTCTTCGCTTCTTCCAGTGCTTCTTCTACACTGTGTACAACAACCGCGTCTTTTACTTTGTAATCCGGATTCTTGCTGATTACAATATTCACCCGGTTTTTAAGTGGCTGGCTCTGTGGAAAACTTTCCAGTGTTTTCCGTCCCATAATAACAATATTCCCCTTTGTTGTCTCACGGAAAAATTTCATATCTGCCGGAATGCTCCACATCAGGCGGTTGTTTTTTCCAATCGCCCAGTTTTTATCAACTGCAACTATTAATTTCATCTTATCTCGCCCTTTCTTTTTTTAAACTGCAACCGGAATGTTTTTAATCTGCTCATGCGTCTCATAATCGATCAGTTTTACATCATCTCTCGTAAAATCATAGAAATCTTTTACTTTCGGATTCAGCCAGAACTTCGGTGCCGGAAGCGGTTCTCTTGCGATCAGTTCTTCTATTACCGGCACGTGTCTGTCGTAAATATGCGCATCCGCGATCACATGTACCAGTTCTCCGGCTTCCATATCACACACCTGTGCCAGCATATGCACAAGCACCGCATACTGGCAGACATTCCAGTTATTTGCTGTCAGCACGTCATTCGATCTCTGATTTAAAACAGCATTCAATGTCAGCTTATCGTGTCCTTCCTTCTTCGTCACATTAAATGTCATACTGTATGCACAAGGATAGAGATTCATCTCATGAAGATCCTGATGTACATATATATTTGTCATAATTCTGCGGCTGTACGGATTATTTTTTAAGTCATAAATCACACGGTCAACCTGATCAAACAGGCCTTCTTTATACTGATGCTTCACGCCAAGCTGATATCCGTATGCTTTGCCGATTGAGCCATTCTCATCTGCCCAGCTGTCCCAGATATGGCTGTGCAAGTCATTGATATTATTCGATTTCTTCTGCCAGATCCACAAAAGTTCATCCGTGCAGCTCTTGATCGCTGTTCTCCTGAGCGTCAGAGCCGGAAATTCCCTGGCCAAATCATAGCGGTTCACCACTCCAAATCTTTTAATTGTGTAAGCCGGCGTCCCATCCTCCCATTTCGGACGGACCTTTTCTCCCCTGGTATCTGTGCCATTGTCGATGATGTCACGGCACATATCTATAAAAACTTTGTCTGCATAACTCATAAAAATGTATCCTCCTTGCAAGCTGTCTTTTTCATATTAACATGAAAATATTATAAAAAAAAGAGAAACGTCGCAATTTGCGTTCCTCTTTTAAGCCTATACATCTCAGGCTCTTTTATTCCTGATATCCTGCTATATGCTATATATTATATTAACCACAACATTCAACGAGAACATTTTCCAGTGCATTTGCACTTGCACTGTGTGTACGCTCCACACGGATATTGTAACGCTCTGCTTCTTTCAACGCACAGTGTACCATTTTATGTGCCACTGTTGAAGTAAACAAAATGATCAGATCCGGCTGACCGATCTGTGTCTTCAGATTGCCCGCCATTCTGGTAAATACTTTTGCCTTACATTTATATTTCTTGCAGATCTGTTTATACTGATGTTCCATTCTTTCATTTCCGCCTATAATAACAACACTCATCGATTTGTCCCCTTTCTTGCTGTCTTTTGTCTTATGCTACAATTTCCCGAATTGTCTTTCCTGCCAGAAATTCATTTACTGCACAGTCCTTTGCCTTATCGTATGTCCAGAATGTAAGTTTTGCTTTTTCCGGATCATGATATACTTTCCAATATCCACAAAAGAGACTGTCCTGTCCTTTATGCTCAATAAAGCCTCTGACATCTTCCAGTGGATAGTTAAGGAAAATTCCGATTTCATGAGGAAATTCAATCTCATTTTTTGAATGTTCCCGTACTCTTAACGAAAGTCTTTCCAGCACTTTTTCCAGACTGTTTTCTTCATAACCGTAATCAGCAAGGAACGTCTTCACTTCCGGTTGTTTCAGATATGTTTTTAACTGTGCCGGGCGATATAACAACACCAAGTATTTGTCTCTGCAAAATGTAAGTGCACGGTAACAGATTCCCGTTCCATTAAGAAGCAGATGCATGTTTCTCATATCCTCTCTGCGGACATTCGTAATACAGGCTACTTTATATCCTTTGAACAATGGGGCACATTGCAGGATTAACTGAAACTGTAATCTCTTCCAACTATTTTTATCTGCTAACATACATGCTACAACTTCCACTGGCATTTTGAAGTTCCCGCCTTTTCTTGTTTGATTTTGATTTTGATTATCATTTACATTTACTAATTTATCATACATGTATTAAAATTACAAGGAGACTTATTCACACCATTTTCTCATTAAGAAAAAACAAAAAGGTCCATGCTTTATTTTTGCATGAACCTTAATCACTTATACTTTATAAAATTTTCTTTCTGCCTCGATTCTTACATTGTCATCTCATCTTTGGGAAGGAAATATTTTAATGCCACTTCATTTGTAGCCGCATCAGCCAGGTTGATACAACTGTTTCCCATACGGTCAATCAAATGAAGAATATTCGTAAATGGTGTTGTCAGACTCGCTTTACATTTTCCTTTGTTGACACGCTGGATATGGGATTTTCGCATCATAATATCCAAATTGACAATCTTGTCTTTGCGCTTCATCAGCTTTTCAAGCTCTACTGTTGTATCACCGCGTAATGCCTTTGTCGCTGAATCAAACATCTTCTCCAGAGTTTTCAGACATTTTGCAAGTTCATCCATCGCTTCCTGTGAATATTTATACTGGTTTGTTTCTTTTTCTTTCATAGATAATGCAATTCCGGCACTTAAATTACCGATTCGTTCCACATCTCCCAGCACATACATCAGTCCCGCTGTCTGGGATGCCTGCTGTTCGGTCAAAAGTCCGGAAGAAAATAATCCTGCCAGATAATCTGTGATTTTATCTGTGAGCTTTGTTACTTTCGCACTCTCCTCCTGTATCTTATCTACACCTTGCATCTGATTTTCTTTTACGACAGTCACCGTATCATGCAGAACTTTTTTCACCTGATCGCTCAGATGTAAAATCTCTTTTGCGACAAGCTGCAGCGCTGCTGCCGGCTGATTTTTCACATTCTCATCCAGATATAATGTCTCAAACGGATCTGATTCGGTCTTCCTTCCATCCGGAATCAGGAACATAACAATCTTCACCATCACTCCAATCAGGCATACCCAGATCAGTGTCATTGTAATATTAAAACAAGTATGCGCATTCGCAATCTGTCTGGAAATCACTTCCACTTCCGGTCCTTTTGGTGAAATAAAACGGATCAGTGTAGCATATGGTTTCACAAACCATATAAATAAAAAACTTCCTGATATATTAAAAATACAATGCGCCACGGCTGTTCTCTTTGCATCTTTCGTCTGTCCTATACTTGCAAGAAGTGCCGTGATCGTTGTTCCGATATTGTCTCCAAGCAGAATTGGAATCGCACCAGTAAGTCCAAGAATACTTGTCATACCGTCTGGTCCTGCCTGTGCTGCAAAATTCTGTAAGACTGCGATGGTTGCACTACTACTCTGTACGACCAGCGTCATTAATGTACCTACTCCCACTCCAAGAACCGGAATATGTTTTACACTTGCAATAAGTTGTGTAAACATCGGACTGGATGCCAGCGGTTTCATGACGTCTCCCATTGTCTCAATTCCAAGGAATAACAGACCGAATGCAAATATCGTCTGTCCTATACTTTTTGCTTTTTCTGATTTTGCAATAAATGCAATGATAAATCCCACAAAAATAATGATATATATGTAATCGCTGATCTTAAATGCAATAATCTGTGCCGTCATGGTTGTTCCGATATTTGCACCAAATATAATAGAAATTGCCTGTGGCAGGTTCATAAGTCCTGCACTGACAAATCCGATTGCCATGACCGTTGTGGCGCTGCTGCTCTGCAGAACTGCCGTTGTAAGCGCTCCGGCAAGCACACCGAGAACCGGATTCTTTGTCAGTAACGCCAAAATACTTTTCATCTTCTCTCCAGCTGCTTTCTGCAGACACTCGCTCATCATATTCATTCCATAAATAAAGATTGCAAGTCCCCCCAGCAGACCAAATACAATCTGCATATTTTCATTCATATTGATTTCTCTCCTTTTTGCTGTACAATTTACTATCGTTGCTATTCTAGCGAATGCACATGCAAATCAGATGAAATCTATGTTAAATCTATGTAAAGTCAGCTCATGTATTACAGAAAAACAGTAAAAAAAGCCGGCCTCTAAGGCTCGGCTATATTATACAGTACACGATCCAGCATCTTTTTCAATGCTTCTACTTCTTTTTTATTCATTCCCAGTGTCAGCATCTTATCCAGTTTCTTCCGGTCTGTTTCCATCCTCCTCTGAATATCATATGCTTTCTCAGTCAGGTAAATGTTCTTGCAACGCTTATCTTCGTTGCTCGGTACTACAAGGATAAATCCTTTTTCATCCAGTCGTTTCATAAGTCCTGTCACAGTCGGATTACGCAGACTCAACGCTTTTTCAATATCTCTCTGGGTTACATGCTCTTTTCTGCTTGTAAATAAATAATCCAGCACCGCACACTGTGAAGCTGTGATTCCCAGCGTACGTAGTTTGCGGTTAAATTCTTTTTCGTAAATTGTACTGATCTGCTTAAACAAAAATCCAAGCGTCGTTCTCTCCCGCATCTTATGTTTCCCTCCTCATGAACTTCCCGGCTTTCTTATAAATATATCCGACTTTTAATACTCACGAATCACACTGCTGATTTCCTGTGTCGTATCCATCTCTCTTAAATGCATCAACGCGTCCTGCATATGATACTCTTTTACTGCTTCCGTTACGATAACAAGTTCAGCGACTCCGTCTGTAATGACCTTCTGGATCACTTTGGAAATGCTGACTTTGTGCTCACCGAACATGCTGGCGATTCGTGCAAGAACGCCCGGTTTGTTTGTTACCTGCATGCGTACAAAAAATTTATTTTTCACATCATCTGAACTCTTGACCGGTGTATTCTTGTAGCAGGTACAGCTGATTCGTCCGGTACATGAGAACTGGATATCGCGGATAATGTCGATCACATCTCCCATAACAGCACTGGCTGTTGGAAGCTCTCCGGCGCCTCTTCCGTAAAACATCGCATCATCTAATGCATCTCCGTGTACAAAAACCGCATTAAAGGAATCTCTGACAGATGCAAGCGGATGATTCTTCGGCAACATCATCGGATAAACTGCAACCTCAATACCATCTTCTCTGTTATGTGCCACTCCGAGAAGCTTGATCACACTGCCAAATTCTTTTGCATATGCGACATCCTTCGCAGATATCTTTGTAATTCCTTCTGTGTATACATCGTCAAATACAACTCGGGAATGAAATGCAATGGAAGCTAAGATTGCAACTTTTCTTCCAGCATCCAGACCTTCAACATCCGCAGTCGGATCTGCTTCCGCATATCCAAGCTCTGTCGCTTTTGCCAGCGCTTCTGAAAAGTCCATGCCATCCTCAAACATCTTTGTCAGGATGTAGTTTGTTGTTCCGTTCACGATACCGATCACTTCATCAATCTCATTCGCTGCAAGACACTGTTTCAGCGGACGAATGATCGGGATACCGCCTGCAACAGCCGCCTCAAAGAGGAAATCAACCTGATTTTCCTGTGCTGCATCCAGTAATTCTCTTCCGTGCACTGCCACCAGATCTTTATTCGCAGTCACTACATTCTTCCCTGCGCAGAGTGCTTCCAGAATCATCGTCTTCGCCGGTTCGATTCCTCCCATTACTTCAATCACAATCGAAATCTCCGGGTCTTCTACTATTTCTTTCCAGTTATCTGTCAGAAGAGAGGCATCTACGCCTTCTCTTTGTTTGTTCATATTATGTACGAGGATTCTTGTAATCTCAAGATTCGCTCCTGATTTTTTTACCATTTCTTCTTTCTGTCTTTGAACCAGTTTATAAACACCGCCGCCCACGGTTCCTAATCCGAGGAGTGCTGCCTTTATTTTCTTACATTCTGCCATATATCCCTACCCTCATTCTTTCCTGTATTTTTATGACGTCTTTACAGACATCACAATCAATTTTATTATAGCATTATCTGGTGGATATAGTCAAAAATGTTCTATAATAACATCTTTTTATCATTGCATGTTTTATAAGCATTTGCGAAAATTAGAAAATTCAAAAAGCTTTTTTTAAAAAAGTGTTGACAAAAACTAATTCACGTAGTATAGTATGTATTGTTCTGAGGAACACATAACACAGAACAACAACTTAAGATATGCGACAGTGGCTCAGTTGGTAGAGTACGACCTTGCCAAGGTCGGGGTCGCGGGTTCGAACCCCGTCTGTCGCTCTTGAAGAGGAATTGCAGTTTGCGGTTCCTTTTTTGCATATACGGTGATCCCAAGTACAGATTTTTGCTTGCACTGTATTTGACGAATGTGCCTCATCGAGCTCGCATTCTCCCGGAGGCTATTATTTATAATAGAAAATACAATTTCTTGTTATATAAAAAACTGCAGCAAGATGTCCATAACCAGACACCTTGCTGCAGTTTTTTATAATTCTGAATATTTACAGAATATCAATATACTCTCCTGCCAGCGCTTTATTCATACTGCGGACTGCGCAGAATTTTCCACACATACTGCATGTATCGCTGTGGTCATCTTCCGGACTTCTGCTGTCACGGATTGCTCTTGCTGTATCAGGATCCAGTGCGCATGCATACTGTGCTTCCCAGTCAAGCTTTCTTCTCGCGTCACCCATCTTATCATCAATATCTCTTGCTCCTCTGACACCTTTGGCAATATCAGCCGCATGTGCTGCGATCTTGGAAGCAATGATTCCCTGTTTTACATCATCAACATTCGGAAGTGCCAGATGTTCTGCCGGTGTTACATAACAGAGGAATGCAGCTCCGTTCATAGCAGCCACAGCGCCACCGATAGCGGCAGTAATATGATCATATCCCGGTGCGATGTCTGTAACGAGAGGTCCTAATACATAGAACGGTGCTCCCATACAAATACTCTTCTGCACCTGCATATTTGCTGCGACCTGATCAAGCGGCACATGTCCCGGTCCCTCTACCATAACCTGGACATTGTGATCCCATGCACGCTTTGTCAGTTCGCCAAGGCGTACCAGTTCTTCGATCTGGCATACATCCGTTGCGTCTGCCAGACATCCCGGTCTGCATGCATCTCCCAGAGAAATTGTAACATCATACTCTTCGCAGATGTCCAGGATCTCATCATAATATTCGTAGAACGGGTTTTCTTCTCCAGTCATGCACATCCACGCAAATACAAGACTTCCACCACGGCTTACAATGTTCATTTTTCTCTTATGCTTTTTGATCTGCTCAATCGTTTTTCTTGTGATTCCGCAATGCAGCGTTACAAAATCTACCCCGTCTTCTGCATGCATACGGATAACATCTACAAAATCTTTTGCTGATAAAGTAGCAAGGTCTCTCTGATAATGGATCACACTGTCATATACCGGAACTGTACCGATCATAACCGGACATTCACTTGTCAGTTTGCGGCGGAATGGCTGCGTATTTCCGTGGCTGGACAGATCCATGATCGCCTCTGCGCCAAGATTTACCGCACTCATGACCTTTTCCATCTCAATGTCATAGTCTTTACAGTCTCTGGAAACGCCAAGATTGACATTAATCTTTGTACGGAGCATACTTCCTACCCCTTCCGGATCCAGACAGGTATGATTCTTGTTTGCACAGATCGCTACCTTTCCTTCAGCAACCAGTTTCTGTAATTCTTCTACTGTCATCTTTTCTTTTTCTGCAACTTTTTCCAGTTCTGGTGTAACAATTCCCTTTCTTGCCGCATCCATCTGTGTTGTGTAATTTCTCATTGGATCATCCTCCTGTAAATAAAATCTTTTTTCTGCCATGTAAGCATGGCGCATTTTCCTATTCCATAAAAAAAACGCTTCTGCCACCGCAAAAAACGTTTTCGTATAAAAAGAGATGCGCAGGCATCTCTTCTCTTCCGTAATTCTTCCCTACGTTGGCATTATCCAAATCAGGTTATAGGTCGAAACAAATTATAGTTTCCTCTCAGCCAGCTTTGTACCAGCTCCCTGTAACATTAAATTGTATATTTAATTATAGTTTTGCTCTCTGTAAATGTCAACCTAAAATATCTTCGTTGTCCATTTGCTCATGTCCCAGACTTCCTGCACGACATCTTTATAAAATTCCGGTTCATGACAGATTAAAAGAATACTTCCGCGGTATTCCTGAAGTGCTTTTTTCAGTGCATCCTTGGCGTCTACGTCCAGATGATTGGTCGGCTCATCCAGAAGCAGAAAATTCGTGTCACGGTTGATCAGTTTACAAAGACGGACTTTCGCCTGTTCTCCACCACTCAGAACACGGACCTGACTTTCGATATGCTTTGTCGTAAGCCCGCATTTTGCAAGCGCAGAACGCACTTCATACTGTGTAAAAGACGGAAATTCTTCCCATAACTCTTCGATACAGGTATTTTTATTCTCCCCTTTTACTTCCTGCTCAAAATATCCAAGTTCCAGATTCTCTCCCAGTTCACATTCCCCTTTCAGAGAAGGAAGCAGTCCGAGAATACTTTTAAGAAGTGTTGTCTTTCCAATTCCGTTCGTTCCGACAAGAGCAATTTTCTGTCCCCGTTCCATCGAAAAATTCAGTTTTTTCGATAATGGTTCATCATAACCGATCACAAGATCTTTTGTCTCAAAAAGCATTTTTCCCGGCGTGCGTCCATAACGGAAATGAAATTCCGGCTTCGGCTTTTCTGCCGCAAGCTCGATCACATCCATTTTATCCAGTTTTTTCTGTCTGGACATTGCCATATTTCTTGTCGATACACGCGCTTTATTCCGTGCCACAAAATCTTTCAACTCACTAATCTCCTGCTGCTGTCTGCGGTATGCTGCTTCCAGCTGTGCCTTCTTTACTGCATAAACTTCCTGAAAATGGTCATAATCGCCCACATAACGGTTCAGTTCCTGATTTTCCATATGATAAATAATATTCACCACATCATTGAGAAATGGGATATCGTGCGAGATCAGTATAAATGCATTTTCATATTCCTGCAAATAGCGTTTCAGCCATGCAATATGTTCTTCATCGAGATAATTAGTTGGCTCATCCAGAAGCAGAATGTCTGGTTTCTCCAGCAATAATTTTGCCAGCAGAACTTTGGTGCGCTGCCCGCCACTTAAGTCTGTAACATCACGGTCTAATCCAAGATCCAGAAGTCCCAGCGCTCTTGCCACTTCTTCTACCTTTGCATCAATTGTATAAAAATCATGCAAAGTCAGCTCATCCTGAATTGTTCCAAGTTCTTCCATTAATTCTGCCATCTGTGCATCATCTGCTGTGCCAAGCAGATCGCATATCTCATTCATGCGGATTTCTTTCTGCAGAAGACTGTCAAATGCAGATTTTAGAACTTCCCGGATTGTCATGCCTTTTTTCAGCACCGCATGCTGATCCAGATATCCTGCATGTACGTTTTTCGACCATTCTACTTTTCCTTCATCCGGCGTCAGTTTTCCAGTCACAATGTTCATGAATGTAGACTTTCCTTCTCCATTGGCTCCTACCAGCCCGATATGTTCACCTTTTAATAACCGAAAAGAAACATCTGAGAAAATGGCTCTGTCTCCAAAGCCATGTGTCAGATGTTCCACGTTTAATATACTCATAGAAAATCTCCTACCCCTCCAGCAGCATTGCAATCGCTGCCGGGTCTTCCTCAGCCGAAGCCTGCACGCACAGCAGTACGTCCTGGACATACGACTGTGCGAAATCAAGCGAGCCGGCAATTTCTATTATTGTTTTGCCTTCTTTATATAATGCAAGAATCTGTTCGATTTCTTTTATCTTCTCTCTGAGTGTTTCATCAGCAATAGATGGATGTTCCATATACTCTCTACTCCTGTTCCTGGGCATTTTCTTCCACTTCAAGTCCCAGCTCATCTAACTGCTTTGCATCAACCGGTGACGGAGCTTCTGTCATAAGATCAGATGCGTCTTTTACTTTCGGAAATGCGATCACATCACGGATGCTGTCCTGCTTTGCCATAAGCATAACAAGACGATCCAGTCCGTATGCCAGTCCTGCGTGCGGCGGAACTCCGTATTTGAATGCTTCAAGCAGGAATCCAAACTGCTCTTGTGCCTGCTCCGGTGTGAACCCGAGAACTTCAAACATCTTGCTCTGAATATCCTGATTGAAGATACGTACACTTCCTCCACCGATCTCGTTACCGTTCAGCACAATATCATATGCCTTTGCACGAACTCTTCCCGGATCACTGTCAATATACTGAAGATCTTCTTCCATCGGCATAGTAAATGGATGATGCATCGCTGTAAAGCGATTCTGTTCATCGTTCCACTCAAGTAATGGGAACTCTGTTACCCAGAGGAATTTGTACTCATTCTTATCCAACAATTCCATCTGACGGGCAAGTTCCAGACGCAGTGCACCAAGAACATCCCATACAACTTTATTTTTATCTGCTGCAAACAGAAGTAAGTCTCCATTCTCTCCACCCATTGCCTGGATCAAAGAAGCCTGCTGCTCTTCTGTCATAAATTTGGCGAATGAGGATTTTACAGTTCCATCTTCGTGGATTGCAATATATGCAAGTCCTTTTGCGCCATAGTCTTTTGCAAAATCAACCAGTTTGTCAATTTTCTTTCTTGCCATGCTACCCTGTCCTTTGGCGTTGATGCCACGGACAGTTCCGCCATTTTCAATCGCACTTTTAAACACAACGAAATCAAAGTCTTTTACAACTTCTGTTACGTTCTGAAGTTCCATTCCGAAACGGATATCCGGCTTATCAGAACCGAAACGATCCATTGCTTCCTGCCATGTCATTCTCTGAATCGGCAGTGATACTTCAACACCAAGAACTTCTTTAAATAATTTTGCGAGAAGACGTTCATTTACTTCAATTACATCATCTACGTCAACAAAAGAAAGCTCCATATCAATTTGTGTAAATTCCGGCTGACGGTCTGCTCTTAAGTCCTCATCACGGAAACATTTTGCAATCTGGAAATAACGGTCACATCCGGAACACATCAAAAGCTGTTTGAAAAGCTGTGGTGACTGCGGGAGTGCATAAAAATGTCCCTGATGCACACGGCTTGGTACAAGATAATCTCTTGCTCCTTCCGGTGTACTCTTGATCAGGATCGGAGTCTCAATCTCCATAAATCCTTCTTCTGCGAGAAACTGACGGGTTAATGTCGCAACTTTGCTTCGCATCATCAGGTTCCTCTGCATATCCGGTCTTCTCAGATCCAGATATCTGTATTTCAGACGAATCTCTTCTTTTGTCTTTGAATTTTCTTCAATCTGGAACGGTGGTGTCTCAGACTCGGAAAGTACACGTAATTCTTCCGGAATGATCTCAATCTCTCCGGTTGCCAGATTTTTATTAACTGCGCCGGAACGTTTTTCCACTTTACCTACAACAGCTACTACATATTCCGAACGAAGCTTCGCGGCCTTTTCGATCAGCGCTGCATCCGTCTTGCCTTCTTCGCATACAACCTGAATGATTCCGGAACGGTCTCTGACGTCAATAAATACGAGACCTCCTTTGTTACGGTTTTTCTGTACCCAGCCCATGATTGTCACAGTTTCACCTGCATTCGCTGCAGATAACTCGGCACATCTATGAGTTCTTTTTAATCCCTGCATTGATTCTGCCATGATCCTTCTCCTTTTCTTCTCTATATTCTACAGACGGTCTGCGTAGCAGTCTACAATATCTGCATAGCCTTCCCCTGTAAGTTGTTCTTTCTGGAACTTCTTGTTTTTCTTCATATTGACGATCAGTACCTGTTTTCCTTCTTCTCTGTCTTTTTTCGCCATTGCAAGTACTTTTAACATACTTTCTTTTGGAAGCTTCTTCTCCAGAAGGTATGCCTTTTTCTCTTTTGCTGCCGGAACTTTGTAGCCATTTTCCAGAAGCAGCATAACGATTCTCTCAAATCCGATAGAGAATCCGCATGCCGGCGTATCCTGTCCGGTAAATTTACCGATCATCCTATCGTATCTTCCGCCACCTGCTACGGAACCTCCGAAGTCATCCATTGTTACTTCAAAGATTGTTCCTGTATAATAAGACTGTCCACGCACCAGTGTAGGTGTAAATTTCAGATTAAATTCGCACTCTTTTGCCTCTTCCACACTTGACATGATCAGTTCCATACTCTGTGCAGTCTCCTCCGGCAGATATTCTCCTAACTTTTCTTTCAGATAATGGATTCCTGTTACATCTGCGCTTACTTCATCAAAAAGTTTCAGATATGTCTCTACGTTTTCTTTTGCATAGCCCATCTCGATCAGCTCATTTTCTACACCTTCTGCACCGATCTTGTCCATCTTATCTAAAATAATGAAAACTTCATCGTAATCTTCCTCTTTGAATCCGCTGTATGCAGCCATTGCTCTTAAAATTCCACGATCATTGATACAAACTGTAAAATTCTTGAAATCCAGCTTGCCAAGCATTGCTGTTGTCGCAAGGATCAACTCGATCTCTGCCAGTGCAGATGCTTCACCTAAAATATCAATATCACACTGCATAAACTGACGAAAACGTCCTTTCTGCGGACGGTCAGCTCTCCATACATTACCGATCTGCAGCGCCTTGAAAGGTGCCGGAAGTTCATTGGAATGGTTAGCATAATATCTTGCAAGCGGAACTGTCAGATCATAACGCAGACCTCCGTCTGCCAGATCATTTTCCTCTTTTGCCTGATCAATCTTTAACTTCTCGCCTCTCTTCATAATCTTGAAGATCAGCTTCTCATTATCTCCGCCCTGCTTGCTGCACAAATTTTCAATATGCTCTACACATGGTGTCTCCATTGACGTAAATCCAAAACTCTTGTAAGTCTTTTTAATAAGACCGATCAGATAATCACGGATCTCCATCTCTGCAGGAAGGATGTCCTTCATGCCGGTAACCGGTTTCTTCTTTAATGCCATAGCCATTCTCCTTTTCGTTCTATCATTTCATCAATCCTCTGGATATACGCGTCGATTGCTTTTACATTCTCCAGCCGAATCAGATTTGTTTCTTTTTTCTTTTTGCTGCCCTGTACCGGCACCGGGTTCTTTAATACGATCTTCGTCGATGCGCCTGCACCTGCAGCGATAATGGATTGTTTTTCTTCCATAATAAGTATATTGTAAATTCCGGCTTTGTCAACCTTTGCATAACCTACATTTTCAAAATTTCCGGCAATATTCTTCTGTCGGTACAAATAATATGGCAAAAGTCCCATCTCTTTTGCCACGCGTCTTGCTTCATCTACCATCTCTTTTGTATCTGGGCCGACAGAAGGTTTTTCATCAGACCGTCCCATCTTTGCAGCACGCTTGATTGCAAGAGAATGTACTGTCAGGCTGTCCGGTTCCAGCTCTTTAATCTGTGAAAGCGTATCTTCCATATCCGCAAGTGTCTCACCCGGAAGTCCTGCGATCAAATCCATATTAATATTGTCAAATCCAAGACTTCTTGCCGTATGATATGCATCACGGATCTGTGAAACAGTATGTTTTCTGCCAATCAGATCCAGCGTTTTCTGCTGCATTGTCTGCGGATTAATAGAAATCCTACTGATTCCATGCTCCGCAATTACCTGTAGCTTTTCCGGTGTAATACTATCCGGTCTGCCAGCCTCTACGGTATATTCCAGAAGATACTCTCTTGAAAAATATGTATCGATACAGTCTAACAGTCTCTTCAACTGTCCGGCAGTTAGTGTAGTCGGTGTACCTCCGCCAATATAAATCGTATTTAATTTCTTCTCCACGGATACCTTTCCGATGTAAGCAAGTTCTTTGCACAGTGCATCTAAATATGCTTCCACACTGTCTTTCCAGTCAAACAGTGCGCCTGAGCTAAAGGAACAGTAGCTACAGACACTTGGGCAAAATGGAATTCCGACATACAGACTGTATCCATTTTCATAATCCAGTCTGTCAAGTAATTCTTTCTCCCGGTTTGCGATTTCCCATGCAAGAATAGTTTTCTCTTCACTCGCCAAATTTTCTTTTTGAAACCACTGGACAAAAGCGCTTTTATCCATTCCTTCCTCCAGTTTTTTCATAGCGATTTTTGTCGGACGCACTCCGGTAAGGACACCCCACGCAAGGGAACGTCCGGTTATTTCTTTCAGTTTTCTGTATAATGCACGATCAAGTTCCTTCTTTGTCAGTTCTTTTTCTCTGGAAATGGCAAGCCTGCTTCCATCCGGGAGAACCGCCTCTACATAATTAGAGGCTTTTTCGTCCACCCGGGCCACCATGTTCCCGGCTGGATAAAAAGCCTTCATAATATGATACGCATTATACGTGTATGATTCGTTACAACATATAATTTCCATCATCTTTTCTCCCATCCATCTTACACATATGGATTGTGTGTTTTCTCATGTCCGATCATCGTCTCTCCCATATGACCCGGGTACACATGTGTCTCATCCGGTAAAAGGAATAATTTTTCTCTTACAGAACGGACGATCGCCGATGTGCTGCTGTTTTCAAAATCTGTACGTCCGACAGAATTCTGGAATAGCGTATCACCGCTGAACAGCACATTCTCAGATTCTACATAGTAACAGCAACATCCCATCGTATGACCCGGTGTGTGGAGCACCCGGAAATCATATCCGGCAAATGTAAGAACGTCTCCGTCCTTCACAGTCTTCGCTCCGGCAAATGTATAACCATTGGTATAAGTCAATGACTGGTTCAGTCTTGCATCCGTCAAAAGATCCGCATCATGTTCTTCTACATAGACAGGAACATCATAAACTTTCTTAAAATCATCAATCCCCATTATATGGTCAAAATGTGCATGTGTCAGCAGAATTGCTTCCACCGTAATATTCTCTTCTTCGATATAATTCTTCAGAGCTCGCGGAAAAGCAGCCAGATCAACAATGACCGCATGCTTTGTCTCTTCATTTATCACAAGATAACAATTCGTGCTGATAATACCTGTTACAAATTTTTCTATTTTCATTCCAGTTTTACCCCGTCGTTCTTTCAATATCGATCACGCCCTCGATCTGGCGCAGTTTCTTCACAATATGCTCTAATTCGTCTCTGCCATGAACAATAAATCCTGTCTCGATCGTCGCAGTTCCCTGCTTGCTTGTACGCACATTCATAGATTTGACATCCACATCTGCCTCTGTAAAGATCTTGGACATCTCCATTAAAAATCCCTGTCTGTCATGTGCATACATCTTGATCTCTGCAAGGTACTGTCCGGTCGCTTCCTGTGTAACGTCACTTTCCCATTCAGCATCAATCAGTCTTGCACGTTCAGATTCTGTCAGATGAATCATATTGATACAGTCTGTCCTGTGGATAGATAATCCTCTTCCACGTGTAACAAAACCAACAATCTCATCACCCGGAACCGGATTACAGCATCTGGAAAAACGAACTGCAACATCATCTATCCCCTTAACCACAATTCCACTCTTGGATTTGGCAATGTGCACTTTATTCTTGGACGCTTCCGCAACCTTCTCCAGTACACTCTCATCGGTAAGCTCCTGCTTGTGTTCCTTGCTGTATTCTTCTACCAGTCGATTTACAACCTGTCCTTCTTTTAGGCCTCCATGACCAATCGCCGCAAGCACAGAATCCCAATCTTTGAAACCATATTTTCTCTGTACCGTCTCCTGGTATTTCATATTCGTAATATGGGAAACATTGATGGATTTGGCTTTACAGTAAGCAACGATCATCTCTTTTCCTTTTATGATATTGCTCTCTTTAAACTCCTTCTTGAACCATTGATTGATCTTGTTCTTCGCCTGTGTACTCTTAACGATATTCAGCCAGTCACGACTCGGTCCTTTGGAGTTCTGGGATGTCAGTATCTCAATACGGTCACCGTTCTGGATCTTATAGTCTATATTTACAAGTTTACCGTTGACTCTGGCACCGACCATCTTATTACCGACAGCACTATGAATCGCATAAGCGAAATCAATCGGTGTTGATCCGTTCGGAAGGTTTTTGACATCTCCCTGCGGTGTAAAGCAATAAACATCTTCCGCAAACAGATCCAGATCTCCTTTGATCAGATTCAAGAACTCTCTGTTATCTGACATATCTCTCTGCCATTCCAGAATCTGACGAAGCCAGCTTAACTTCTCTTCTTCCTGTGCCTCCACACTCTTCTTGCCATCGTTGGATTCCTTATATTTCCAGTGTGCTGCGATACCATACTCTGCTGTCTTATGCATCTCAACCGTACGGATCTGTATCTCAAATGGCTGTCCCACAGAACTCATCAGTGTCGTATGTAGCGACTGGTACATGTTTGGTTTTGGCATTGCAATATAATCCTTGAAACGTCCCGGAATCGGTGTATACATCTCATGGATGACACCAAGCGCCGCATAACAGTCCTTCACAGAATCTACAATAATACGGACTGCAAACAAATCGTAGATCTGATCTACGGTCTTGTCCTGATTGACCATCTTCTTATAAATACTGAAGAAATGCTTGACACGTCCGTTCACTTCACATTTGATATTGGCATTCTTCATATGTGTCGATACTTCCTGAACGATCTGATCTACAAATTCTTCACGTTCTGTTTTTCTTGCATTGATCTGATTCACCAGATCAAAAAAGACTTCCGGCTGTGAATATTTGAGTGCCAGGTCATCCAGCTCAGTCTTGATCTTGGAAATACCAAGTCTCTGGGCGATTGGTGCATATATATCCATCGTCTCTTTTGCTTTTTCCTTCTGCTTTGCAGGAGTCATAAACTGCAGTGTCCGCATGTTATGCAGACGGTCAGCCAATTTGATAATGATAACACGGATGTCTTTTGCCATGGCAAGAAACATCTTACGGAGATTCTCCGCCTGTACTTCCAGTTTATCGGAAGAATAGGATAATCGTCCGAGTTTTGTAACTCCATCTACAAGAAGTGCTACTTCATCTCCAAATTCACGTTTGATATCTTCTTCTGTATATTTTGTATCCTCTACGACATCATGTAACATTCCTGCTGCAATCGTCTCTTTATCCATCTCCAGATTTGCCAGAATGATCGCAACCCAGAGCGGATGCACAATATATGGTTCTCCGGACTTACGGCACTGGTCTCCGTGTGCCTCTTTCGCCAGAGCATATGCTTTTTCAATCATACTGACATCCGTAGACGGATGGTACTTCCGGATACGGGCAATTAACATGTCATACAGCTCGTCCGGGTTCTCATACTCACCCGGCTTCTTAATCCCATGACCATCCACAACATCCAGCCCTTTTGTAAGATCTTTGGTAAGAGTGCTTGCCGCAATCTTATTATCCAATGACTCATACGTTGTCTTTGACATATTAACGCCTCCTTCCTCTGATTTCTCTTTCCTTTATCTGTCTGTTCTACCTTATATTACGGATTACTTGCCCGGATAGCAGATTACAGACTCTACGTCATATCCTTTCAGACGCTCACGGCCTTTGAGTCCTGCCAGTTCCATCAGGAATACTGCTTTCACTACAACACCGCCAAGTCCTTCGACCAGCTTGACCATCGCTTCATTCGTTCCTCCTGTTGCAATAAGATCGTCAATGATCACAACTTTTTGCCCTGGTTTAATCGCATCTCTGTGCATCTCCAGTTCGGCGCTTCCATATTCAAGATCATACTTGATTCCTATGGTCTCGCATGGTAATTTGCCTTTTTTGCGGATTGGCACGAATGGCTTGTGTAAATTATATGCAATCGGAACACCGAAAATAAATCCCCTGGATTCCGGTCCAACAACGATATCAAAATCTAATTCTTTTAACTTCTCCTGCATCAGATCAATTGCCAAATGCAGTCCGTCTGCGTCCTGTAACACACTTGTTACATCACGGAAGATGATACCTTCTTCCGGAAAATCCTCAATACTTCTTACATATTCTTCTATCTGTTTCATAATGCATCTTCTCCGTTTCATGATAAAATACAAAATTAGTATATCATTACTTGATATGATTTTCAAATAATTCTATAGATATTCACCTATGATCCCATTTACCGATAATGCATCACTACAATCTGCAATGTTTTTCTGCCCAGATAATCGTTGATTTCCGGATAAAAGGTTGCCTGGATTGTCATCTGGCTTCTGCCGCCTGTAAGAAGCTCTGTTACTTCCTGTTTTCCATATTTTTCCTCCAGGTAACCGATAAACTTCTCTACTTCACCAAAATAAACCGCATCCAATATGACATGCTCTGCATTTTCCAGACGCATTTTCAATACATTTTTGTTGCGTCCAAGAACCCTCGCGCTGCGTATTACCAGATTTTTTTCTGCAAATACCGGCTTGGTATTACCTTTACCGAATGGCTCCAGCAATTTGATCTCATCGATAAACTTCGGCGATATCTTGGAAAATGGCAATTGCATATCAATTGTTATCTTTTCCGAAAGATCCTTCTCACTCAGCATACATTTCTCATTCAGTTTTCTGCGCAGCTTATCGATATTCTCCACCGGAAGGGACAGTCCCGCCGCCATCTTATGTCCACCATATTTATCCAGAAGTTCTTCACACTCATGAAGTTTCTCATACATATAATAAGCTTCAATCGATCTGCCGGAGCCTTTTGCTCCTTCTTTAGCGTCCGTGATAACAAAGACTGGCCTGTAGTATTTTTCCCGGATCTTTCCTGCCACAATTCCCGCCAGACTCTCATGACATTCCGGCAGATACACTACCAGTACTTTATCTTCTTTTAATGTGGAGTGTTCTATATATTCAATCGCTTCTTTCACGGCTTTCGCAGTCAAATCTTTCCGGCTGTCATTCAGTGCCTTCAGATCTCCTGCCAGAACATCTGCTTCTTTTTTGTTCTTCGCCCGCAAAAGCTCCAGTGCGCGTTTTGCCGTATCCAGCCTTCCTCCGGCATTGAGACACGGTCCGATCACAAAACCGATATGATAGGAATTCAGCCGCTCCTTTTCAATTCCATTGCATTCCATAAGCGAACGCATCCCCGGATTGGCAGTCCGCTTTAGCATTTCAAGACCTTCCCGCACAAAGATCCGGTTTTCATCTTCCAGATCCATCACATCACCAATCGTTGCCATTGCAACATTTTCTATAAGGTAATCGATATCATCCACATCATGTCCTGTCACCTCATACAATGCTTCCATCAACTTGTATGCAACTGTTGCTCCGCAGATCCCCTCATAAGGATAATTGCAGTCCGGCTGTTTCGGGTCAATGACTGCATCTGCCGGCGGAAGAATATATTTTCTTTTACCTTTATAAGTCATTTCCGCAGTCTGATCTTTTTCTTCCTGTTTTTGCTCATCTTCATAAGGCACTTCATGATGATCTGTTACGATCACAGTCATGCCAAGTTCTTTCGCATATGCGATCTCTTTCCTGGCGGCAATGCCATTGTCACAGGTGAGAATCGTATCGACTCCGGCACTTGCCGCCCGCTCGATCAGCTCATTGCTCAGACCGTAGCCATCTGTCATACGGTTTGGAATATCATAATCCACCTCTGCTCCCAGTCCTTCCAGTCCTTCCAGTAAAATATACGTTGCATTCACACCATCGATATCATAATCTCCGATCACACGTATTTTCTTCTTATCCGCAATCTTCTCTGTCAATATGTCAATGGCTCTGTTCATATCTTTTAACAGCATGCCATCATACAGATCTGAAATCGTTCCATGAAGATACTTCTCCATCGCTTCCTCTCCTATGACATTCCGATTTCTGATCAGACTTACCAGTTGTTTACTAATATGAAATTTTTCGCTCAGTTCCTCAAACTTTGCTCCTTTGCGAAGTAATACCCAGCGTTCCATCTGCTTCTCCTTTAGTTCTCTTTTTTATAAACTGCCCTCCGCTTCTGACAGTCAGATGGCAGTAAGGAAACAGCCACAACCATAGGATCTATGGTCATGGCTGCTTATGTTCTTATATCGGAACCGTATTATTTTTTCTTCTTTTTGCCTCCCGTCTGTTTTGCAGGCTGTGCTTTTGCACCGATTTTCATCTTCATGACATACCACAGTGCACCTGTAATACATACAGAAGAGTAAGCCCCCCATGCAACACCTACCATCAGCGGTGCAGCAAATTCCTTAATAGAACTAACACCAAGAATAAACAGGATTGCTACCATAACAAACGTTGTCAGAGAGGTATAAATACTTCTTGTCAAAGTCTGTGTAATGCTCTTGTTTACAAGCATATCCAGATCTGCTGCTTTCTTTCTGCCACGCAGTTCTTCACGGATTCGGTCAAAGATAACGATCGTCGCGTTGATCGAATATCCAACAATTGTAAGCACTGTCGCAATAAATGTATTACCTACAGAAATTCTTACAACACCGTAGAAGATGATTACGATTATTACATCATGTAGCAATGCAAGTACGGCACTGGTTGCAAAGCGGATATCTTTGAATCGGAACCAGATATACAACAGCATACAGATGGCTGCAATAATAACCGCAATAACTGCATCCTGACGCATCTCACTGCTTACAGTAGAGCTGATATTCTCTGCAGTGATCTTAGATTCATCTACTTTAAAGTTATCTACCATCGCTTTGTTCAGCGCTTCACGCTGTTTTAAGCTTAATGTAACGGTCTTGATGATAATCTGTTTTGTTCCGGCAACTTTCTGTGTCTGAACATTGTGATCACCGGTTGTCTTCTCTACAACAGGTACGATCTTCGCATCAATATCATTGATAGAGTAGTCCTCATTAAATGTTACATTCGTAGCTGTACCACCCTGGAAGTCCAAACCATATGCAAATGCTCCGTCTCCTTTTGATGCATGGAATCCCATGATTCCAAGTCCAATTACCATAACAGCAATTGAGAATGTAAAGAAATACTTTTTCTTTGCAAGGAAATCAATAGTCTTTCTTTCCTTCTTCCATGGACGATAGTAGAATTTTTCGTTTCTGATACCGACACCATAGAACGCATATACGATCATACGTGTGATAACAAGTGCTGTAAACATCGATACAATGATACCTATTGCAAGTGTCTGTGCGAATCCTTTTACTGTACCGGAACCCTTAAACCACAGAACTGCTGCTGCAATCAGTGTTGTTACGTTACCGTCAACGATCGCTGACATCGCTTTGTGGAATCCGGTCTTCAGTGAATTCTTCACTCCTCTGCCTGCCGTCATCTCTTCTTTCACACGAGCGAAGATGATAACGTTGGCATCCACCGCCATACCGATACTCAGGATAATACCTGCAATTCCCGGTAACGTCAGTGTAATGTCAAATGCATTCAGGATAACCATTACCAATCCTGTATAAATCAGAAGTGCAAGTCCGGACGCAAGTCCCGGCAAGTAATATACCCATAACATAAACAGGAACACAACCGCAAGTCCGATCGCACCTGCTACTAAACTTGTATGTACTGCCTGCTCTCCGAGCTGTGCTCCCACAACCTGGGAACGGAGTTCTTCCAATTCCAGTTTCAGTCCACCGATACGAATCGTAGAAGCAAGTCCGTCTGCCTCTTCAAATGTCATATTTCCTGAAATCTGTGCAGAACCATCTGTAATCTCATTCTGTACATTCGGCACACTAACAAATGCTCCGTCGTAGTAAATACCGATACTCTCGCGTGCTTTGTAAGCTTTCTTCGTAGCATCTGCAAACTTCTTCGTTCCTGCCTTTGTAAACGTCAGTGATACAATATTCTCTTTTGCTTTTGTTGTCGGATTCTCTGTCGTCTGTGCTTTTGCAGATTTGACATCTGTTCCTGTCAGAACAATAGAGCCGTCTTTCTGCATTTCTTCCAGAGATTTTGAAAGCTTGTAATCTTTCGCAGCATCTCCTGTAGAGCTGACAAGTTTATAATTGGCTTTGCCTTTGCTGTCTGTCTGTGAAATAAAATACAAAGAACCCGGTTGTCCAAGTTCATCCAGAATCTCATTTGCATTGGAAACACCCGGAATCTCAATGTTGATTCTGTCTTTACCTTCCTGGTAAACAGAAGCTTCTGTACTGTACTGTTCTACACGCTTCTGCAACTTGTAGATCGTATCATTCATCTCGCTGTCTGTCGGGTTGTCATCTTTTACTTTATATGTAATACTGACACCGCCTGCCAGATCCAGTCCGAGCTTGATATTCTGTGCCGAACCGGTATGACCTTTTCCGAATCCGACAGCAGTGGTAAATCCCAGAAGTCCAATCAGCACGATCGTCAAGATCAGACTCAGTATACCCTTCCCCTTTTTCATAATTGCTAAACCTTTCCTTTCTTTCCGACTCCATAAACTGCACTGTCTGAAATTATATGCTTTCAGCGTATACAGTCCACTTTGTTAGTTTAGCACAATTTATCCAAATTGAAAACCTTTTCCTTATATTTCACCGAACAATTCACAGGCTGCGGTAAAACATGCTTTGCGAGTTTTATCCGCTGATTAGCGGTCGTCAAATGCTGTCATGTAAGCATGACGCATTTTCCTCGTCGCCATAACAAAAAGCTTCTGATACCATGCTTTTCATCTGATATCAGAGGCTCATTTTTCCTTTATTGTATTCCGTTATCTTACTTCCGTAATTTTTATGAGATCATACCGCCTGTCATGCCGCCACCTGTACAGAGAATCCATGCCGTCAGCATATTAAGCCCATTTCCGGAAAGCGAACGATACAGTATGATCGTAATGACCAGAAGCAGAATAAAATATAAATTTCCCAGAAGGAGTCCCCAGAAAAAGCGTCTGGTTCTGACCAGCTTTCCGATCACAATTCCTCCTACAACCGTTGATAATACATATACTGCCACAATTGCTGCCGAAACAAGATGCTCATTCCATTCAAATTTGTACAACAAAACAGACAACAGCAGCAGACTGATGCCTGTTACTACATAGGAAAAAAGCAATGCCTTCAACAGCCATATGATTTTCTGATTTTTTTCCAGCCTGTTCATCTTCTTCCCTCCTCTTTATCAAAAGTATGAAAAGAAAAGGGCTTTTATTCCTGTTTCTTCCTCATTGTTCCATCTGTCTGCCGAGAAAATCTGCAACGCAGACGGCGACCTGCATTTCCAGATCGGTTAATTTCTTTCGGTTCTTTTCGCCAAGTAAAAGCACACCTCCAATCACGTCCCCTTCACACAAAATCGGGCCGATTGCTTCTCCGGTGAAAGCAGACTCTTCAACATCCACAACATTTATATAAGAAGAATCCTCCTGAAATGTAAGCAGTTTTTTCCTTTTTAACAGTATTTCTTCCAGTTCTTTACTGATAAGCTGCTCGTCCAGTTCTTTTTTACCTCCACCTGCCACCGCAACGATTTGATCCATATCGCAGATTGCTGCCGTGCAGTGCAGGCTCTGCGATAAGCTCTGCACATAATTTCCCGCCAGTGCACTCAATTCGCCGATTGGTGAATATTTCTTCAATACGATTTCACCTTCCCGGTCTGTAAATATCTCTAACGGATCTCCTTCCCGAATGCGGAGTGTTCTGCGGATTTCTTTTGGAACAACGACGCGCCCGAGATCATCTATCCTTCTGACTATTCCTGTGGCTTTCATATTCTCCTCCAATACCCAAGTTATTTTAACTGCTTTTTGATTTATAAGTTTCCTGATTTCTGTAATATTTTCTATATATAATCTGCGCAGTTAGTATATGGAAAATATGTAAAAATATTCTGTATTTCATAAAACCTGCCGAGACTGCCACTGACAGCTCCCAGCCATAGAAATATCAGGAGCTTCATACCCGCCTATGTGCGGTTATGAAGCTCCAGTGCTCTTCGATGTTCTTCTTTCTGGCTATACATACGTTTATCTGCTTCCTGGATCAGCTCATGCACCGATGCTTTCACCGGAAATTCAAAAGAATCAATAATACCAAAGCTGAAATCTTTCAGATATGGACGTTCTACTCTGGTGCGGAAAGCTTCCTGGATCATCTGCATCCGTTCTCTCAGATATGCTTTGTCACATTCTTCAATCGCAATGCAGAATTCGTCTCCACCAATCCTTGCAAACAGATCCTTCTTTCGGATTTGTTCTTGTACTATATCGACAAAATGATTCAGATACCAGTCTCCTTCTTCATGACCATAAGTATCATTGATATATTTTAAATGATCGAGATCACAGTAGCAGAACACAAATTTTTCGCTTTTTTCAAGAAATTCTTTCATCTTTCCAACCAGAAGATTACGGTTACCAATCCCGGTAAGCGCATCCAGATATGCCTTCTCTTCCAGTTTTTCCTCACGTTCCTTTTCTTCCGTGATATCACGTATAATATGTGCGTATGCTTTCTCACCCTGCCACTCCATAAATCCTGTAGCGACATAATAATAGCGATGATCGGACACCTGTTCTTCCCACTCCCATTCACACTCACAGGCATTCTCTTCCGCCTCAACCTCTGCAAGTTTTTCTGCAAGTCTTTCCCGGCAGATCTCGTAAATTTCTCTGTGTTTTGAATCTGACAGACTCTTCCCGCTGCAATACAGTGTTTCCTGTCTGTCTTTACTTAAAACAAGAATGTCTTCTTTGCTTCGCTCGATCAGCTGGATCAAAAGCTGATTGTAACTTTCTACCATATTCGCATGTGTCTTCTCACGTTCTGCTTCCTGCTTCAGATACTGTTCCCGCTCTTTTAACTGCTTTGTCATTGTATTAAACGCTTCCGAAAATTCTCCCAGATAAGAAACACTCTGGGAATAATCTCCTTTGGCAACCTGTTTTGCCTGCCAACTTAAATGGTTCAGATTTGCATGGATATTTTTGAGATTCTTACACAGGAAATTCTCACGCGGCGGCGCTTCCACCGAAAGATTTCCCACAGATATCGCCGCAGAATATTCTTTCATCTCTCGTACCGCCTGTTCCAGATACTGCATTCCTTTTCCAAGTTTCTCAAAAGCAGGTTCCAGATCATCTATCTGCAAAGCATTCACTTTATCGTCATATAAAATACTGCGAAGATATTCAAATAACTGTTCACAATTATCTTTATGTTTCATCTGTCTGTTCCCCGTCTTCTATTACATTTGCATGAAACCGGCATACACGGTCACCAGTAGCCCAGCAGTCTACTTCAATGGCTTCATATGGCCTATCTGTATATACAGATAAAATTCCGGAAATAAATCCTTCATCATAATTACATACAGTCTCGCCAAGAATCGGAAGTCCTGAACAGTCCGCATCTTCCGATACGGTCAATATGATTTTCCCGCTCTTTTCTTCTATACTTTCAATTCTTAAAACACCAATCTTAAATTCTTCCAGTTTTCGCTGTAACTCACTCAGAAATGAATCCAGTGGCTGGTCGAGATTCATCATATTCTTTGCAAAATATTCACCGGATTTGCGTCCTGCTTTCCGAAAAATCTCTATCTGCTTTTCTTTTCCGAAATTATTTACAAGCTCTTCTTTGATCGAATATTCCAACATCCGGTATACTGTTACCGGAAGCATATCCCCAAGATTGCCCCGTCCATTTTCATTAAACTGCAAATATTCTTCAAATGAAATAGGACTGCGGTCCCCCATAAAAATATTATTACTCATTGTCCTTCTGTATTTCCTCTCTAGACTCTGTGCAAATGTACATCCAGATTTAGTATATCATTATCAAAAACAAGATTCAACGTAATGTTGCCAAAAATATCATGTGAAAGATTTTACATAACTCTGGATATTTTCACCGTATTTCTGTATAATGGATAGCAGATTTAAAGAGGAGGAATGAAATATGAGTAAAATCGATGAAGTCCGCGCTGACATGGTAAAAGCTATGAAAGCCGGTGATAAAGAAAGCAAGGAAACCTTATCTATGTTACTCGCAGCTCTTAAGAATAAAGCGATTGACAAACGTTCTGACCTGACCGCCGAGGAAGAAACTCAGGTTATCTTAAAAGAAATTAAACAGACTAAAGAAACTCTGGAAATGACACCTGCCGACCGCACTGAGATCATTGACGAGTGCAACAAACGTCTCGCAGTTTTAGAGCAGTATGCTCCAAAGATGATGGATGAAGCTGAGATCCGCGCTGTCATCGACGCGACACTTTCCGAAGTCGGAATCGAAGCACCTGAAGCAAAAGACAAAGGTAAGATCATGAAAGTTCTGATGCCAAAAGTCAAAGGCAAAGCCGACGGCAAACTGGTCAATGATATTTTAATGACTTATATGAACTAACCTGTCACCTTTTTTCAAATACCGTGACCGTAAAATGATCGGTTCTTAGTTCATCGCCATAATAAAAACAGCAGATACATCCGTACCTGCTGTTTTTTGATGCCAAAGTTAAAAGCCTGAAAAAGTACGAAGTACGAAACCATTTGCATGGCATCTTTTGACTCTGATATCTTTTAATAATCAACATCTGTATTCGTCTGATCGTCCGTCTTCATATGTTCTGTATAAGGCTTCTCTTCTTTCTGCTTGATCCGCACACCGAGATTCGCATAAGAAATCGATCTCCATACTCTTTTGTGTATGCTGATATCCGCTTCCATCAGCCATTCATCTTTCGTCTGCTCATAAATCTTATTCTTTCGCTGTGCAATCAATTTTTTCTTCTTATCCGCTGTTGCTTTTCTGTCTTTCAAGCTGACAAGCTTTGCTACATAACATCCCTCTTCTGTCTCAACCACATCAGTAAGATCTCCCTTGGAAAGTTCATCTGCTGCCTTCACTAGCTTCTTGTCCGGCTTTATAGATGCGGAATCAAATGTCACTTCTTTATAAATCTTCCCGGCATCCTGTGCCGCTTTCTCAAAATCCTTCTTCTCTTTTGCATGTTCCAGAAAAGCTTCTGCATCTGCTTTTGCCTGTCTCTTCTCAGCAGCGGAAAGTTCAAGTCCTTTTCCGGTCTCTTTCGTCTCTTTATAAGGGAACAGAACATATTGCATCCGCTTCTGTTTTGCCTCTTCATTCGTGACTTTCACATCTGCTTTATCTTCTACTGCTTTTTTCACTTTACTCTCTACAGCCATCAGTGTAAGCAGGCGCTTTACTGTCTTTCTTTCACCGGACACCTGATTCTTATTATGAAGCGCATTATCTTCATCAAATTCTCTGGCTGACTTCTCAATCACATCTTTTTCTGCCTGGGAGAGCGTCACCTTATATTCTTTCATATGCTCTTCCGATAACAGCATCGTCTCCAGATCTTCTATCACCTGTTCTTTGACTGCATCTTCATAATTATTGCCCTTTTCAGCACGGGATCCCCACATATCATTTCCCATATATGCCGCATAGTAAGTCTCATATCCCGCCTGGATATATCTTGCATAAAATTCAGCAATATCAGCAGTTACATCAATCCCATTTACCGTTACTGCCGCATCTTTTCCACTCATTGATGAACTGCATCCGGTAAGCGTTGTGACTGCAAGCACTGCTGCGAGTATCACTGCTGTGATTCTTTTCTTCATATCTTATTTCCCTTCTGCATTCTGATCGTTCTCTTAAGTATAGCTTAACATACCAGAATGAGTCAACCGGCTATTCCCGAATGATTATTAAGATTTTATTAGTTTTGTACCAGAATTCTTGCAATACCATCCAGAACCTTTGCTACAATCTCTGTTGGCATCGGTGGTTTTTCTCTTTTATTCCGAATCTTGTGAACATATACAAATGTATAATTCTCTGCACGGAATGTAAGACTCCCCCGGAACAGTTCGATCAGCTTCGGAATCCTCTCTGGCTGTACTTTCGCATGTTCATACATTGTAAAGGTATACATGTCACCTTTCTGTTCAATTGTCGTCACATAAAGCTTATGTGCTCTTGCTTTCAGTGCAGCAACTTCCAGAAGGGTACCAACTTTTTTCGGCGAATCTCCAAAACGGTCGATCAGTTCTTCCTCCATATCTTCCCGTTCTTCGTCCGATTCGATTGCCGCGATCCTTTTATAAATATCCAGTTTCTGGTATTCATTCGGAATATAGGAATCCGGGATAAATGCATCTACATTCAGATCAATGGTTGTCGTAAAATCTTCTTCCTCCATCTCACCTTTTAACTGTTTGACTGCTTCGTTTAACATTTTACAGTACAGATCATAACCGACTGCTTCCATATGCCCATGCTGTTCAGCTCCAAGCAGATTTCCCGCTCCACGGATCTCCAGATCCCTCATGGCAATCTTAAAACCGGAACCCAGATCTGTAAATTCCCGGATCGCCGCCAGTCGTTTTTCTGCTACTTCTTTTAAAAGTTTATTTCTTCTGTACAGTAAAAATGCGTATGCCATGCGGTTCGACCTTCCGACACGTCCACGAAGCTGGTAGAGCTGAGAAAGTCCCAGTCTATCCGCATCATGGATGATCATTGTATTGACATTGGAAATATCCAGTCCTGTTTCAATAATTGTCGTAGATACAAGCACATCGATTTCCCCGTTAATGAAATCATACATGATCTTTTCCAGTTCATGCTCCCGCATCTGTCCATGTGCATATGCCACATTTACATCCGGTACAAGTTTCTGAATCCTACCTGCCACATCTGCAATATCTTCCACCCGATTATATACATAATAAACCTGTCCCTGTCTGGCACATTCACGCTCAATCGCCTCACGTACCATTTCATCATTATATTCCATGACATAAGTCTGGATTGGCATACGCTCTTCCGGAGCTTCTTCCAGTACACTCATATCACGGATACCGATGAGACTCATGTGCAGAGTTCTTGGTATCGGTGTCGCCGTAAGCGTCAGCACATCGACATTTTCTTTCATTTTCTTGATCTTTTCTTTATGCTGCACACCAAAGCGCTGTTCCTCATCAATAATGAGCAATCCGAGATTTTTAAATTCCACATCTTTGCTCAGCACACGGTGTGTACCGATGACAATATCAACAAGCCCTTTTTTCAGATCCTGTATCGTCTTTTTCTGCTGCGACGGTGTACGGAATCGGCACATCAGATCCACACGCACCGGAAATTCTTTCATACGCTGAACAAATGTATTGTAATGCTGCTGTGCAAGAATAGTTGTCGGGACGAGATAGACAACCTGCTTATCTTCCTGTACTGCTTTAAATGCCGCACGGATGGCAACTTCCGTTTTTCCATAGCCAACATCCCCGCAGATCAGACGATCCATGATCTTCTTGCTCTCCATGTCTTTCTTCACTGCTTCGATCGCATGCATCTGATCTTCCGTCTCTTCAAACGGGAACATCTCTTCAAATTCCTGCTGCCATACCGTATCCGGTCCGTACACATAACCTTCCTGGTTCTGTCTTACTGCATACAGTTCTACCAGATCTTTGGCGATAACCTTTACCGCACCGCGGACTCTTTTCTTCGTCTTCACCCATTCCTGGGAGCCGAGACGGTTAAGTTTCGGCTTCTTTGCATCCGCGCTGGCATATTTCTGGATCAGATCAAGCTGTGTTGCCGGGATATAAAGATTGCCGCCCTTGGCATAGGCAATTTTCATGTAATCTTTGGTAATCTTATCAACCTCAATCTTCTCGATTCCCTGATAGATCCCAAGACCGTGATTCTCATGTACAACGTAATCTCCCGGCTTCAGCTCAGAAAAGTTCTGGATCTTCCGTCCTTCATAAATTTTTCTTTTTTTCTTTTTCTTCGCCTTTCCGAAAATATCACTCTCTGCAATGACTGTAAATTTCAGCATCGGATACTCATATCCTTCTGCAATATGTCCGTATGCTGTCATAATCTCTCCCGGTTTCACAAGCCTGTCCGAATCATCACTGTAATAACTACTCAGATCATAATCTCTTAAGTCTTCGGCAAGACGTTTGGCACGCGTTCTTGAACCGGACAATAATACAACGCGGTATTTTCCTCTTTTCAATCTTTTAAGATCCTGCGTCAGAAGTTCAAAGCTCCGGTTATATGGATTGACGCTCTTTGTCTGTAACTGGTAGGATTCCCGGAGTTCCAGCCCCGGTGCACGCATTTCCAATGCCATAAATCCGACAGATGCATATCCATTCATCTTTTTTTTCAATTCTTCAACGGTATACATCCGCATCTCTTCATCCGAAACTTCGCAACCATTCTCTACACGACGCTTCTGCGCTTCTACGAACTCTTCTTCCACGCCTTCGCCTTTTTCCAGAAGTCTTACTGGCTCATCCAGAAACAGGATTGTCTTTTCTTTTTCAAAATAATCAAGAAACGATACGCCTTTTTCTTCGTCAGTCGGATACTCTACTGCCGGATAGATGAACACTTCCGTCAGATTTTCGATTGAACGCTGTGTCTCCACATCGAAACTGCGGACAGAATCCACTTCATCCCCCCACAGTTCGATCCGTACAGGCAGATTCTCTGTAAGTGGATAAATATCAATAATCCCTCCCCGAACGGCAAACTGACCGGGACCTTCAATCTGTACTTCTCTGTCATATCCAATCTTCACCAGTCGGTCTTCCAGTTCCTTCAGATCCAGTGTATCCGTATTCTTTATATGAATCACACGTTCACGGATCGTCTCTTTCGGAAGCAGCACATCCATAAATGCATCAAAACTCGTAACAACCGTCACCTGCTCCTTCTGAATAACCGCCTCCAGCACCTCCATTCGCTGCTTCACCAGCTCTTTACTTCTTATATCTGCCTGATAAAACAGAAAATCCTTTGACGGATACAGATACACATCTTCCGAAAGCATCTTATACTCTTCATATAAAGCTCTCGCTTTTGACTCACTGGAACAGGCGATGACTCTGTAAGCGGAGCCATCGCCAAGTGCGTACATAAAATGTGTTTTCTGAGAAGTAACACACCCCGAAATGCGTATCATCCCGGGGTTTTCTTTTCTTTTTTTATAAATATCTTCAAATTCCGCCAGCTCTCGTAACGGTTCTGTCAGCGCCTTCATACTTTTATGCCTCCTTAGGCTTCACCTTACGGTTAAATTCATTCATAGCCGCTTCCATCTCACCGGCAAGGATCTTCTCCACAGCCTGAATTGCTTTCTGGTAGCCTTCTTCCATCTCTTTCCTCTCCGCCTTTGTAAAATGACTCAGCACATAATCGGCAAGGTCATATTTTTTCGGTTTCTCTCCCACTCCGACCTTAATCCTTGGAAATACCTGGGTTCCCAGATGGGCAATAATATTTTTGATCCCGTTATGTCCTCCGGCACTTCCTTTCTTACGGATACGGATCTGTCCCGGCGACAGACTGATGTCATCATAAATGACGATCAGATCCTGTTCTTCATCTATTTTAAAATAATCAACCAGCCCCCCAATGCTCTCACCGCTCAGATTCATGTAAGTCTGCGGTTTTACAAGGAGTACTTTCTGTCCTTCTATGATTCCTTTACCGATATAGGCTCTGTTCTTACGCCCGTCTACGGATATATTATATTTGTCTGCCAGTGCATCTATGACATCGAACCCGGCATTATGTCTGGTTCCTTCATACTGCATGGTAGGATTACCAAGTCCTGCAATTATATACATATGTTTCTCACCTTCCATTTTCTCTTTTAACATTCTACAGGAACTCTACTCATTTGTCACGGAAAAAATACATGTATATTTTTCCGTTTTTTTTCATACATTATAGAAAGCAAATAGAATCTATAATATACAGGAGGTCGCTGATGAGTTCCAAAACTAAAATAATTGTACTGCATATGAGAGAAATTATATATACAGTCGTATTTGCTGTTCTTGCACTTATACTGATTTTACTTCTTTTCTTTATGTTCGGACCAAAAAAGGAAGAAAAAAAGACTTCCGGCCAGACATATACGCCGGGAACTTATTCTTCTTCCCTCACTTTAAATAATACAGATCTGGAAGTGGAAGTAACCGTTGACAGTTCCAAAATTAGTTCAATCCGATTCACAAACTTAAGCGAATCTGTTACTGCCATGTACCCACTGATACAGCCCACTCTCGAAGAGATTGCCGACCAGGTCTACGAAAAACAGTCTTTAGAAAATATCTCCTACTCCAAAGACAATCCTTACACTTCCCAGATCATTATAAATGCAATACAAGAAGCGTTAGAAAAAGCCGCAGCATCCAAATAGCTGCGGCTTTTCCTATCCTTCTACGATCAAATAACGTCCCCCCGGAAGTACGAATACTTCAGATGCGTCTTCCAGTTCTTCAGAAGACATTCCTTCAACGTCAAGTCCCTCTTCTTCAAGAAATTCACGGACTTCATCAATATTCTCTACGATCGTTGCCATGCATTCCTCCAGAAAAGCTTCTGCTCCTTCCAGCGTCTCTGCCACCGGCTCGTCAAAAAGCTGTGACTGATTCTCCAGAAATGTTTTCAGACATTCCTCATCATACTCATACATGCTCTTTTCCTCCTTCCTCTCATAGACTTTTAAACATATGCAAGAAGATCTGCCGGCTTCGCGATCATATGCTCCGGATCTGCTTCTCTTAATTCCTGTTCGGAACGGAAGCCCCAAGTTACACTAATCGTCTTAAGACCTGCATTCTTTCCCGTTTCTATATCCACTTCAGAATCTCCCACATACAGACATTCCGATGCCTCTGCACCCAGTACCTCCAGAATATGCCATACACCATCCGGCGCGGGTTTTCTCCTAATTCCTTCCTGCTGCCCGGACACGTAATCAAACACTCCGTCACCAAAGATCTTACGCACAACCTTTACCGCCTGTGCATGTGGTTTGTTGGATAATACGGCGAGTTTGATTCCTCTGTCTTTCAATGCTTCAAGCATCTTAACAATTCCTTCGTAAGGTGTTACATGATATGTACAGTTCTCATCAAATATTCTTCCATAAACCTGCATTCCTTCTTCCAGCCGTTCTGCATTCTCATCACCGACAGCTGCCAGCGATTCTTCCATCAGACGTCTGGCACCATTTCCAACAAAAGTTCTGCACTGCTCTTTCGTAATCTCCGGCAATCCCATCTCTCTCAATGTGGCGCGTACGGAATATACAAGCGATTCCAGAGTATCTGTAAGTGTTCCATCTAAATCAAAAATACAAGCTTTCATTTTCTTATGTCCTCCATGCAATTAATATAATAGTATGACCTGTTCTAAAATGCAACTAAAAATTCCTTTCAATCTGCAATCAAAAAGGAACGGAATCATTTTCCGTCCCCAAGATAGCGCCGCATAATACGCAGTGCATTTTTTTCCAGTCTGCTGACCTGTGCCTGTGAAATTCCAATTTCATCCGACACTTCCATCTGTGTTTTTCCTTCAAAAAAGCGCAGATCAATGATATACCTCTCTCTTTCATTTAAACGGTTCATTGCCGCTTCCAGTGACAGATTCTCAATCCATCTGTCTTCTTTATTTTTATGGTCACTGATCTGATCCATCACATAAAGTGCATCTCCGCCATCGTTATACACCGGCTCCTGCAGACTTACCGGTGTCTGGATTGCGTCCATCGCAAAGACAATATCTTCTTTCGATATGCCTACTTCTTTTGCAATTTCCTGCACGGTCGGCTCTTTCTGATACTGTTTCATATAATTTTCCCTTGCGTAAATCGCTTTGTACGCTGTATCTCGCAGGGATCTGCTAACACGGATGGAATTGTTATCCCGCATATAACGACGGATTTCTCCAACGATCATCGGAACTGCATAAGTAGAAAACTTTACGTCCAATTCTGTATTAAAATTATTGATTGCTTTAATAAGACCGATACAGCCGATCTGAAATAAATCATCCGAGTTTTCACTGCTCGCAGAAAAGCGCCGGATCACACTCAGCACCAGCCTTAGATTTCCTTTGATATAAGCATCTTTCGCCTCTTCATCTCCTTCTTTTATACGCGCAAACAAAGCTTCCTTCTCCTTTTCACTCAGGATTGGAAGCTTTGCTGTATTCACTCCACATATTTCTACTTTTCCCTGTGTCATATCGAGATCCTCCTCTACCAGATGTACTTTCTTTTCTAGTAGAAATCATCTCCATATCTACACACGTTATGCGGTCTTAAGATAAAATAAAAAAACTTTTATCCCTTGACATTCTTTTCTATCTGTCCCATTTATCTGCAAGATTCTGGATCTGGGATTCTAATTTTGCAAGCTCTTTATTGGCGAGTCCCTCATTCTTATAAACGACCTCCAGCAGTCTCTTCGCAGCCGCAACCACACGTTCAAATGCGGTATGTTTCCGGATTTTCTCCGGTTTCTCAGATGCTTTCTTCGGCATCCGTATACCTTCACTTATAATCTCTCCGGTCAGCAGATTTACGCTTCCGCCGGAATAAGGTGCAAACGCCGGATAGCCAAATTTTTCCTCAATAAGAGCAGCAAATTCATCTGTTACCTGATCTTCTCCGTGTACGACAAAGACATGCCGGATATCAGAAGTAAACCCACTCATCCAGTATAGCAGTCCGTTCATATCTGCATGGCCACTGATACCTTTCAGCACTTCGATTTTCGCATTGACTTCCACATTTTCACCGAACAGTTTTACAACCTGTGCTCCCTCGATCAACTTTCTTCCCAATGTTCCCACTGCCTGATAGCCTACAAAGCAGATCGTACATTCTTTTCTCCACAGATTGTGTTTCAGATGATGTCTGATACGGCCAGCTTCACACATACCAGATGCTGACAGTATAACTTTTGGTTTTTCATCAAAATTGATCAGTTTTGACTCATCACTTGTAATCGTTGTGCGTAAGCCCGGAAATACAAGCGGGTTGATTCCCTGCTGTATCAGTTTCATTGCATCTTCATCAAAGCAGGACTGTACATTTTTCTGGAATACGTTCGTTGCTTCTATCGCAAGAGGGCTGTCTACATATACTTCAAATCCCGGATATTCCGGAAGCAGATTCTTCTCTTTGATCTCACGGATAAAATACAGGATCTCCTGTGTTCTCCCAACAGCAAAAGACGGAATTACAACATTTCCTCCTTTCGCAAATGTTTCTCGCAGGATTCTTGTAAATTCTCCTACATAATCCGGAATATCTTCTCCATGTGTACGATTACCGTACGTCGATTCGATCACAACATAATCTGCTTCTTTTACTGTTTTTGGGTCTTTGATGATCGGCTGGTTCACATTCCCCACGTCACCGGAAAATACGAGTTTTCTCGTCTCGCCTTCTTCTGTGATCCAGATTTCGATCGCTGCTGATCCAAGCAGATGCCCCACATCTGTAAAACGGATATCAATACCGTCACAGAGTGTGATCCGCTGTTCATAATCACACGGATGCAGAAGTTTGATTGCTGCCATTGCATGCTCCATCGTATATAACGGCTCATATAATGGTTCGCCACTTCGCATTGCCTTCCTGTTTCTCCACTGTGCTTCAAACTCCTGGATATGTGCACTGTCACGAAGCATGATATCGCAGAGGTCTGCTGTTGCAAATGTAGATATGATCTCTCCTCTGAAACCTTCCTTGCACAACAGTGGAATCTTTCCAGAATGATCAATATGTGCGTGTGTCAGAAGCACATAATCGATGTCTCCTGCCTTTACCGGGATTTCCTGATTCTCATACAGATCCGGTCCCTGTTCCATTCCACAGTCTACGAGAATATGTTTTCCGCATGCCTCAATCAAGTGGCAGCTTCCTGTAACTTCATGGTCTGCACCGATAAATATAAGCTTCATATCATCAGCCCCTTTTTTCTTTATTGTACCACTTTTTCATTTCTTTTTCTATATTTTCTGAATATCAGTCATTTTTCGGCATTTTTCACATGCATTAACGATCATCAAGAATACTTCAGCATTTCTTTTTTCAGTCTCTGCATGATCTTCTTTTCCAGCCTCGAAATATAAGACTGGGATATGCCAAGAATATCCGCCACTTCCTTCTGTGTTTTTTCTTCACCTTTCGCATCATTCAATCCGAATCGCATTCGTATGATCGTCTGCTCCCTTGCGCTCAGCCGGTTGATTGCCCCAAACAACACTTTCTTTTCTGCTTCCTGCTCCATATCCCGGTAAATGGTATCTTCATCCGTGCCAAGTATATCTGAAAGCAGCAGCTCATTTCCATCCCAATCCACATTTAACGGCTCATCAATCGATACTTCCATCTTTGTTTTATTATTTCTGCGCAGATACATTAAAATCTCATTTTCAATGCATCTGGATGCATATGTAGCAAGCTTGATTTTTTTCTCCGGATTGAACGTATTGATCGCTTTGATCAGTCCGATCGTTCCGATGGAAATCAGATCTTCCACACCAACTCCCGTATTATCAAATTTCTTTGCTATATACACAACCAGACGAAGATTATGTTCGATCAGAAGCTTTCTTGCTTCATTCGCATCTCCATTCTTAAGACTTCTGATCGTCGCTTCTTCCTTCTCCGGTGAAAGTGGTGCCGGAAGAATCTCCGATCCTCCTATATAATGGATTTCCCGATGATCCGGAAATAAAAATGTACGGATACCCGGAATGATTTTTAATTTGAACTGATTCGGTACTGCAACTTTAATTACCATATGATTTCCTCCTAAAATATATCAGGATTCAGAATCATCCGACAATCTTCGCATAGGATCTTTTCCTCACTGACCGCAACTAATCCGTTCTTTATGACCATATTTTCCTTCTCTGGAAATATCATTCTTTCTATCCGGAAAGCTTTCATAACACCATTTTCTTTCCCAATACTGTGATATGCGATCTCACGCATCTGTGGAATTTCTTCTTTCAGCAGACATTCCGCTATTTCCGGATCCAGTATATTTACCGGTTCTCCACTGACCGGATCACGCAGACGGTTTCCCGTATCAATCAGTGCTTTTCCATCATAGTTCTGCCCCGCATGCTCCAGACGGATTCTGCATGTTCCGAATTTCTTTCTGAACAACTGCTGTAACATCCAGAGAATTCCACCTGCCAGGTAGTCCCCCGCAATCACACATCCAAAGAAAAGGCTGCCATAACGGATATATTGCCGAAACAGGGACAGAATACCTGCCATAAGCACTGCGCTGATTCCGAGAACGATGAACGCTCTCACAAGCTCTCTGCTTCTTCTGATTCCCAGTCCTGCCTGAATCATAACAACATTTACAAAAGTGTAGAAAAAAAGCAGTTTCAAAATTCCTGGAATACCAGGAATACTCCAGACAATACATGTCAAAAATGCTCCAAGAAATGCTCCCCACAGGATACGCATTTTTCCTACTTTACACGAAAGGATTTTCCCTGTTATCTTAAGGAGCATCCAATCCATAATGGCATTGATCAGGAAAAATACATCTATGTACAGTTCGTACTGCATTTTCCACCTTCTTTTTCCTTTGGAAACTAAATCGATTTGGTCCATGTGCAATTATTATTATAAAGATATGCCCTTTAGAATTTTGTCAGAATCTGGCGTGATTTTGTCAGTTTCTTTCGACGGAAACTGACAGCAATAAAACAAACAAAGAAGCCTGCATCTTCATCTGTCGATAAAAATGTAGGCTTCTTTGTTGCTTATGTCTTTATTTTGTTTACAAAAACACTTATTTCTTAAAGAAATCCGGAATCTTGATGGACTGTTCCTTCACCTTGCTCGTAGGTGTTCTCGGTGTCTCAAGAGTCGGTGCTGTTCCTCCCATCGCTCTTCTAACCTGCTGTCCGGAAGCGGATGCACTGCTCTTTGCAGATGCCATGCCAGCATCCAGTTTCTGGGATGACTGAGCGTGCTGCTGAATATGAGACTGTGTTCTCATCGGCTGCGCAACTCTCTCTCTTTCATATTCTCTGTGATGTACGGTTCCTGCCGGCGCAGTTCTGTTCTCCAGTCTTGATTTTAACTTAGAAGCGCTTCCTTCTACATTGTGAAGACCGGTAGCGATAACTGTAATCGTTGCTTCATCAGCTCTGGAATCATCATACATAGCACCGAAGATAATATTTGCTTCTTCTCCTGCAAGATCCTGCACAAATTCTGCCGCATCAGAAGCATCCATCAGCGTAATATCACCAGATACATTAATGATAACATGAGATGCACCCGCGATCGTTGTCTCAAGAAGTGGACTGGCAACTGCCTGTTTCACAGCTTCCAGTGCTTTGTCATCACCACGACCCTGACCGATACCGATATGTGCGATACCCTTGTCTGTCATAACAGTCTGAACATCTGCGAAGTCCAGGTTGATCAGTGAAGGAACATTGATCAGGTCGGTAATACCCTGAATACCCTGCTGCAATACTTCGTCAGCTTTCTTCAGAGCTTCCGGCATAGTTGTGCGTCTGTCAACGATCTCTAATAACTTGTCATTCGGGATAACAATCAGAGTATCTACGCTCTCTTTTAACTTTTCAATTCCGCCAAGGGCATTACTCATACGTGTCTTGGACTCAAAACGGAATGGCTTTGTTACAACTCCGACAGTTAATGCACCCTGCTCTTTTGCAATTCTTGCCACAACAGGAGTTGCTCCTGTTCCGGTTCCGCCGCCCATACCGCAAGTAACGAATACCATGTCTGCACCTTTCAGTGCTGCGGAAATCTCTTCTGCACTCTCTTCGGCAGCTTTCTCACCTACTTCAGGTCTTGCTCCGGCGCCAAGTCCTTTTGTAATCTTGTCACCAATCTGCATAAGTGTCGGTGCCTTACATAACTGTAAAGCCTGTTTATCTGTATTAATAGCTATAAATTCCACACCGGCAATCTGTTCATCGATCATACGGTTCACGGCGTTATTTCCTCCGCCACCTACTCCAACAACAATTATCTTTGCCGCTGCTTCTGATTCATTTGTCTTAATTTCTAGCAAGGGTTTCTCCTCCTTTGTTATCCTTATTATATATATTATACATCCCATACTCTTCGAGTATCCCGCCGTGCCATCTTCCCCGATCCTGCGGCACTGCGGCACGATGCGTTATACATAAAGCAACACATACAAAAGTACAGCTTGCCATATATATTATATAATATAGGCTTTTGTATAAAATATCAATAGAATTGCGGAATTTTTCTTATTTTTATTTTGATTTTTTTGCTTTTTCAAATGTGATCGTTTCCTGCCCGTCAGCGTAATTTTCCAAATGCAGAGTTCCTTCCTGCCCGCCCAGTTTTTCGATAATTGGCGGGATCTGTGCAATCTTCTCTGCGGAAATGCTCTCTCCAAGATTTACTTTTACATTTGCGATCCGCAAATAGATCCTGTCATTCCTGCAGGTAATCTTGTCCACTGACAGATTATAATTCTGTAATTCCCGGCACGCATCCAGTACTTCCGAAAAAAGTTTTGCATCTGCACATTCCAATACCTTGTACTCACCACTGGAAGTCAACGTGATGCCTTCTACAAGAGGCACCATTTTTTTTACGGCACTTTTATCTACAACAAGTCCTTCTGAATCAAAATAAACATACTGTTCTCCCTCTTTCATACCGGCAACAATTGTCTTTTCCTTTACACGGATCTGCACGGTCCATGGATTTTTCATAGATACCTGCATACTTTCAAAACACGGGAGCACGTTTCCTTTTCCCATCCCATACTGTAATACCAGATACAGGGAATTTGTAGAAAGCCTGCCACTTTTTATGCTCTCTGCCACTTCCCTGTCCGAACAGTATTCATTTCCTTTTACTTCAATCCTCTGTATATGAAACAAAAGCAGGACCGTCATTATAATAATCGCAAGTCCGCTTATCAGAACAACCAGTGCATAGATTCTCTGCGCCTGTTTCTTTTTCTTTGCGTTCTTTCTGCGCCTTGCATTTCTTTCTCTTTCCATCTGTCTGCCTCCTAAAAGCTCTTTTCGCTTTTTTTATCTTACCATTGTTGACACATTCAGCACAAGTCCCATTTCTGCAAGAAGAAACACGATCGACGTTCCCCCATAGCTGACAAACGGCAATGTAATCCCTGTATTTGGAATCGCATTGGTGACAACAGCAATATTCAGTATGACCTGAATCATCAGATGTGCCATCGCACCCGACACAATCAGCGCGCCAAACAGATCCTTCGCATGCACCGCAATCACAAAAAAGCGCCACAATAACAGTAAAAATAAAAAAATCAAAAAGCCGGCGCCTGCCAGCCCAAATTCCTCACAAATGATAGAAAAAATCATGTCATTCTGCGCCTCCGGAACAAACCCAAGTTTCTGGATTCCTCTGCCAAGCCCTCTGCCGAACAGTCCTCCGGAACCGATTGCATACAGTCCCTGCACTGTCTGATATCCTTTGGCAAACTGCTCTGGATTACGCCAGATCAGAAGGCGCTCCAGGCGATAGCTCTCAAGCATGAGAAATACCGTCATAAATCCTGTCCCGATCACTCCCATCCAGATGAACTGTACATATTTCGGACTTGCCACAAATACAAGGATCACTCCGATTCCAAGAATGATGATCGCTGTACTCAGATTACTTGCTCCGACCAGCCCTACAATTGGCAGGATACAGAACAGTACCTTGAATAATATCGTAATCTTCTCTATTTTCTTAGCATTTTTATTTACCATCCATGCAAGAAATAAAATCAGTGCGACCTTGGCATATTCAGAAGGCTGAAACGAAAAAGGGCCCAAAGACAACCATCTTTTGGACCCATTGTATTCTTCTCCTGCTAAAAGGACTAAAACGGAAAGAGCCACCGCTCCCACATAGCCAGCTACAGCAGCATATTTCCAGATATGATAATCAATACCTGCTACCAGATACATCACCGCCAGTCCCAGTGCTGTTGCAAATAATTGCTTTTTCAGATAGTACATGGCATCGTGAAACTTCACTTCGCCATTATAGACACTTGTACTGTACAGGATCACAAGTCCCGCCAGAATTAAAAGCATCAGCACAACCAGCAGTGTCAGATCATATTTTTTCACTCTTACCTTGAACGTGGTCAAACTATTTTGCACTCCTTATAAGGAATTTACAATTCTTTTAAATTCATCTCCACGTACTTCATAATTCGGGAACATTCCCCAACTTGCACATGCCGGTGACAGAAGCACTGCCTCTCCACTCTCGGCTGTCTTTGCTGCAAGAAGGACTGCCTCTTCAAAAGTATCTGCAAACACATAATCATGGAAACCACATTTTTCTGCATCTGCAGCAATCTTTTCCTTCGTTGCGCCAATCAGGATCAGTTTCTTAACCTTTCCATCAAATGCATTGATCCACTCTGTAAACTCGGAGCCTTTGTCATATCCTCCGCCAAGCAGCACCGTTCTGCGGTTCATTGCCTGGATTCCTTTGATCGCAGCATCTGGATTGGTTCCTTTGGAATCATTATAATAAACAACACCGTTCTTTTCTGTTACATATTCGATACGATGTTCTACACCTTTAAATGCACGGATCACTTTGCGGATAATATCCATCGGCACACCATATACTGCTGCCATCGCAACAGCCGCCATATAATTCTCATAATTGTGCATACCGAGAAGCTGTAATTCATCTACATTGCATACAAGCACTTCTTCCGGGTTCTTATAAATCATATTCCCGTTATCCAGATATATTCCTTTTTCCAACTTCTGTCTGCTGCTGAAATAAATCACCTGTGCATCTATATGTTCTCCGAACTCTCTCGTTCTCTCGTCCTCGTAGTTCAGGATACAGTAATCTTCTGCTGTCTGGTTCTTTGCAATATTCTTCTTTGCATTCACATATGCTTCCATCGTGTGATGACGATTCAGATGATCCGGTGTAAAGTTAAGGATCGCGCTGACCTTCGGACGGAATGTTACGATGCTCTCAAGCTGGAAACTGCTCATCTCTGCAACTGCAACTGCATCTTCTTCCATCTGTCTTGCTGCCACAGTATACGGATTACCGATATTACCTACAACATATGTATGCTCTTTGTATGCTTTCATGATCTCACCGAGAAGCGTTGTTGTTGTCGTCTTACCGTTCGTACCGGTAATTGCTAGCACATCACCTTTTCCAAATGCATACGCAAGCTCTACTTCACCGATCACAGCAACCTTCTTATCACGCATTGCATTTACAACCGGAAGGTCTGTTGGTACTCCTGGGCTCAACACTGCAATATCTAATGTATCAATCAGTTTCTCCGGAAATTCACCAAGGATAATCTCTGCTTTTACTCCATCCCCAAGCTGTTCTTTCATAGCAACTTTATCCAACTTGTCATTTCCATCGTAAAGAATAACCTCTGCTCCATGATCTTCCAATAATTTTACAGCTCCGATTCCGCTGATACCGGAACCGAATACCAGTACTTTCTTTCCTGTTACTTCCATTTTCTCCTCCTACATTGCCATAAGCGCTACGAGACACAACAGAGCCGTAATAATTGAAAATACTGCGACCACACGCGTTTCTGACCATCCACACAGCTCAAAATGATGATGGATCGGCGCCATTTTAAAAATACGTTTTCCTCCGGTTTTCTTAAAATATGTGACTTGGATCATAACCGATAATACTTCTACCAGATAGATCAGTCCTACGATCAGGATAAAGATCGGCATCTGAAGCATATAAGCTGTTGAAGCCACAAAACCGCCAAGGGCAAGAGATCCTGTATCTCCCATAAATACACTTGCCGGATATACATTAAATAATAAAAATCCAAGCAGCGCACCAACAACTGCACATGTTACAGGTTCGATTCCACTTTTCGTTCCGATCGCAACAACCGTAAAAAATGTTGCAACAAGAACGGTTACGCTGGATGCCAGTCCATCCAGACCGTCAGTGAAATTGACACCGTTTACTGTGCCGATCACAGCGAAAAACATCAGGACAATTGCCAGCCATCCGATATCCAGATATTTTCCTCCGGAGAACGGAATGAGCATTTTCAGAGATACATCCGTGAATTTTACCACATAAAATGCGAAGATTGCAGTAACTACGATCTGTAATGCCATCTTCTGTTTTGGATATAGACCATCGGAACGCTTCATCACAACTTTCAAATAATCATCCAGAAAACCGATCAGACCAAAGCCAACTGTCACAAACAGGATTGGGATGATCTTCGGATAATCTTTGATATAAAAGATTGAAGTAAGTACCACACTCAAAAGGATGATCACTCCGCCCATGGACGGGGTTCCTGCCTTCTTCAGATGGGACTTCACACCATCTTCCCTCTCTGTCTGATTCATCTTCAATTTTCGCAGTACCGGAATAATGATCGGTCCCAGAATCGCACTGAATGCAAAGGCAATCAATACCGGCATAAATACTGTATAATTCATAATCCACCTCTTTTATCTTTTTGTCAGACTGTTAAGTCCTCGACGAACCTAGTATACTTCATTTCCTACTCTTTTTCAATGCCAAGATACGGGAATGTCTCCCGAAAAATGTTTCCGATCACCGGAGCTGCAATCGTTCCCCCGTAATAGATCCCTTTCGGATTATAGATCACACACATGCCCAGAACCTGTGGATTTTCTGCCGGAGCTAATCCTATAAAGGAAGAAATATATTTTCCGGCACTTCTTGGCAAAGTCTGGGAAGTCGCTGTTTTGCCCCCAATATGATATCCTTTTACATATGCCTTTTTCCCAGAGCCTTTTGCCACCACTCCTTCCAGCAGTTCCTGCATGGTCTCTGAAGTCTTCGCTGAGAGAATTCTCTTCTTTCTTCCATAAGAAAAGACTTCCGTCTTCTTTTTCTCCGAATCTGTAACTTCTACTCCAAAATGAGGTGTAATTCTCTTTCCTCCATTTATAAGAGAACTGACCGTTGCTGCCATCTGCATCGGTGTAACCTGAAAAGACTGTCCAAAACTCATAGTTGCAAGTTCTACCTGTCCTACACGATTTTTCTTATGCAGGATTGTTCCAGCTTCTCCCGGCAGATCCACACCGGTTGGTGAAAGCAGTCCAAACTTCTGGAAATATTTATAGAAATCATTTACTCCAAGTCTGAGTCCGATGTCAATAAATACCGGATTACAGGAATTCTGAATCCCTTCCACAAAATTTTCCGCACCGTGTCCTCCCACTTTATGGCAGCGGATTTTCCGGTCTTCCACAACTTTATAACCCGGGCAATGAAAACGATCCGAAAGCTTTACCACTCCTTCTTCCAGGCATGCCGATGCCGTAATGATCTTAAATGTAGAACCCGGCTCATATGTATCACTGATACATTCATTACGCCACATCCGGTTAAGTGCATCCTGCTCTTCTTCCGGTGTCAGATTTTTCTTTTCTTCACCTGGAAGCGAAAAAGGATCATTCAGATCAAATTCCGGTACATTAACCATTGCAAATATTTCTCCATTCTGCGGATTCATAAGCAGTATTGCAACTTTTTCCGCCTGTTTTTCTTCCATGACTTTTTCTGCCATCTGCTCTGCATATTTTTGAAGATTTGCATCCAGGCTGATTTTCAGTGTGTCGCCTTTTACCGGTTCTTTTCGTCCTTCTGCTTCTTCGTCCAGTTCTATTCCTCTCGCATCTGTGATTGTCAAAATCTGCCCATTTATCCCTTTTAAATAATCTTCATACTGCACTTCCAGGCCAATAATTCCCTGATTATCCCCTCCTGTAAATCCAAGAACCTTTGATGCAAGTTTTCCATAAGGATAATATCGTTTAAAATCTTCGTCTACCTTAACACCATCCAGCCCAAGATTTCGAATTTTATCTCCCGTCTTTTTCTCTACATTTGACGCAATCCTCTCCATAGATGATATTTTTTTCACTTTTTTTCTCACCTGCGCTTCTTCCATGTGAAGTGCTTTTGTCAATATTTTAATTACCTTTTCCGAATCTTTCAGTTGACTGTGTATTACAGAAATTGTGCAGACTGTCCGGTTTGTTGCTAGGATTTTTCCATTCCGGTCAACGATTTCTCCTCTTGCAGCTTTAATATCGCGCTCTCTTTCATGTAACTGCTGTGCTTTCTTTTGATATTCTTCTGCGCGGAAGATCATCAGCCACGCAAGTCTTCCGAACAACAGAATAAGCAGGATGAGCGCGCAGGAGAATACAAAAAATATTTTCTTCTTATTATATGTTCTGTTCTTCAAACAAAAAAACCTCACACAAGCTTTGTAATAATCTATTACTGCTTATGTAAGGTTATTCTGTTAATTCTTGCTGTCTGAGATTTTTTCCACTCCCAGATACGGAAGAATCTCTTTCATAATATCTGCTGAGAGCTGGGTTGCCAGTCCGCTATTCGCCTGGTCACTGACGTTTGGTTCATTGATCACAACATAGACAACAACCTGCGGATTTTTCTGCGGTGCATATCCGATAAAAGATACAAGATATTTTCCATTCCTTCTTGGGAGTTTCTCCGCTGTACCAGTCTTTCCGCCCACATCGTATCCCTTAACGGCTGCCGTCTTTCCGGTTCCGTTTGTAACTACGCCGCGCATGTAATCTTTCACTACATCGCAGGTCTCCTGGGAAATCGTTTTCCGTACAAGCACCGGATCCTTGCTCTCTGTCACATTTCCATTTTCATCTTTGATCTGTCTTACAACATGCGGTCTGTAATAACTGCCGCCATTGATCAGAGAACTGAATGAAGCTGCAAGCTGAGTCATTGTTACGTTGAAATTCTGTCCAAAAGCATTAGTTGCAAGACTGGCAGAATCCATTTTCTCCGGTGAATACAAAAGGCCTTCTGTACTTGCCTCACCCGGAAGATCTATGCCCGTCGATGTGCCAAATCCAAACAGCTTTTGATAACGGCTGAATTCGTCTTTCCCGATCTGCGCGCCGATCCGCATCATTGCAACGTTACAGGAATTTTCAAGTGTCTGCTTAAGTGTCTGCATTCCATGTCCATTACGATGACTGCAGTGGATATCGTGTCCGCCTACTCTGAGTACACCGGTACAGTTATAACTTTCATTTCCTGTCAATACACCCAGTTCCAGTCCCGTTGCAACCGTAAATGGTTTGATCGTTGATCCTGGTTCATAAGTATCTGTCACACAAAAATTCTTCCACAGCGCGTTAAGTGTCTCGATCTTCTCTTTATCCGTCATCTTTGCAAGTTCATTTTTTGTATAATATGCTGACAGATCTCTCGGCTTATTCAGATTGTAATTCGGATAAGATGCTTCCGCAAGAATCTCTCCGTTATTTGGATTCATTACAATGACTGCCGTATCCTCACTTCCGGTTCCTTTTCTTGCTTCATTCTGATGTTTTTTATTAAACGCCAGAATATGCTTCTCAACTATACTCTGTACCTGCAAATCAATTGTAGAGACAACTGTCTTTCCATTGACCGGCTCTTTTACGGTCTGTTCAAAAGTAGAGGTTGTATCCTGATAGCCATATTCTCTTCCATCCGTACCATTCAGGACTTCGTTATAAGATGCTTCAATTCCATTGCTTCCTATGTTTCCATCTACGGTAAACCCAAGTGTATCGCTTGCCAGTGAGTTATACGGATATTTCCGTTCATAATCTTCCTCAAGCCAGATTCCCTGTACATTCGAATACTTCTCACTGTTCTTCATTATGTTGAATTTTTTCGCTTCTTTATAGCCGATTCCTTTTTTCAGAACGTTATAACGCCCGGACGGGTTGGTCTTCATCAGTTTTCGGATATCTTCTTCCTTAATATCAAAATATTTCTTCAACGCTTCAATGGTCGGTTCTATATAATCGTCCTTACTGAGCATTGCCTTCATGTCCAGAATAACATTATAAATACGTTCACTTGTCGCCATCTTGGTTCCATTACGGTCTACGATATCTCCTCGTTTAAACGGGATTGTACGGCTGTCATACTGTTGCTGGTCCAGCACCACTTTTGTATATTTGTCACCATTTGATGCATTAATATAAGTAATCCGGCCTGCAAGAAAAACAAAAGCCAGTACAAATCCCATAAAGAGCATGACTAGCTTTTTTTGCATGGCCTTATTAAATTTCCTTTTAAAAGGATTTCTCTTTCTTCTTGCCATTTATTTCTTCACCTGTTATTTACTTTTTTTCGTCTGTACTTTTGTAAGTGCACCTTCCTTTGGAATGCTTTCATATTGCTTTACATAATCCAGAGAAGGTTTTTTATATTCCACGACCTGAGAATCGGAAGCATCTACCATGCCAAGGTCTTTCTTAGCCTTTTTACGCACTTCGTCCAGATTCACAGAATCCACGATTGCATTGTATCTGGTCGTATTCTCTTCTTTCAGAGTTGCCAGTTCTTCTTCCATCGCTGAAATCTTTTTTGCGTGGCTCATATTTGCTGACTGCAAATTAACATACTTGATACATACAAGCAGCATGGCGATTGCTGCAACCGCCATGAATACAACATATCCTCTGTTCATTCGCAGAGCCTGTCTGCGGTTTTTCTTTACCTGTCTGCTTGTCCTTTTCTTTTTGGGTTCCTGCGCGCGTCTTTCCGGTTCGTATGCCGGTTGTCTTACAACATTACCGTAAACATAAGACGCTCTTTGTACATTCTGTCTTCTTCTTGTTGTCATCTGTCTGTATGCCATGCGCGCTCACCCCTTTCCCACTTTTAATTATTACATACTCATGTGTCAGCTCCGCTCAAAAATACGAAGCTTTGCGCTCTTTGCACGACTGTTTTCTTCCATCTCTTCCTTGCTCGGAAGGATTGGTTTTCTAGTGATAATACTCCCTTTTGATATTTTCCCGCATACACATACAGGAAAATCGCTTGGACATGTGCATGGATTTTCATTCTTACGAAATGCACTTTTCACGATCCGGTCTTCCAGTGAGTGGAATGTAATGATGCACAGTCTGCCCCCTGGATTCAACAAATCAATCATAGCGTCCAATGAATTTTTTAGCACTTCCAGCTCCTGGTTCAATTCAATACGAATTGCCTGGAAGGTTCTTTTTGCCGGATGTCCGGACTTCTTCTGAAACTTCATCGGGATTGATGCACGTATGATCTCTGTCAGTTGTCCCGTTGTCTCAATCGGTGCTTTCTGACGCGCAGCCACAATATGCTTTGCAATGTTCTTGGCAAACTTATCTTCGCCATAATCACGGATCACACGATAAAGTTCCCGTTCTTCATAGTCATTGACGATGTCTCTCGCTGTCATCTTCTGACGTCTGTCCATCCGCATATCGAGAGGTGCATCTTCGCGATAAGAGAATCCCCGCTCTGCCGTATCTAACTGATAAGATGATACGCCCAGATCGAGCACGATCCCATCGACCTTGTCAATGCCTAACTTACCTAGCTGTGACTTCATATCACAATAGTTACTTCTTACTATTATGACTTTCTCTCCGAAGTCTTTTAAGCGAATCCCGGCTGCTTCAATTGCAGCGGCATCCTGGTCTATTCCTATAATACTCCCCTTGTCACTGAGACGTCTTGCCACTTCACTGGCATGTCCGCCTCCACCGAGCGTTCCATCTACATAGATGCCGTCCGGTTTAATCTTTAATCCATCAATTGTTTCTTTTAATAATACTGATTTGTGTACGAATTCCATATCTTCTCCCTCTAGATACTGAACCCGCTTGCTTCCATATCGGATGCAATATCCTCAATATTCATTTCCACCTCAGCATTCTTAGCTTCCCATTTTGCCTTATCCCAGATCTCGGCACGCTTCCCCATGCCGACAAATACAACTTCTTTTCCTAGTCCGGCGAAGTCTCTGAGTGGGGCTGAAATAAGAGTTCTGCCTTGTTTGTCAAGGTCGCCATCAATTGCACTTCCCTGGAAGAAATATGCAAATGCGCGGGCTTTTTTGTCTGTGGTCGTCGGTAAGTTGTTCAGTTTCTCTTCAAAAGCGATCCATTCTGCTTCCGGGTATACATACAGGCAGTTTTCCATTCCTTTTGTTATGACGAAATGCTCCCCTAAATCGTCACGGAACTTAGCCGGAATGATCAGTCGCCCTTTGGCGTCTATGTTATGACTGTATTCTCCTTTTAATCCCCTTAGCATAATGAACTCACCTTCTTTCAAAGTGGTCCACCACTTTCGCACCACTTTTCTCCACTTCTCACCACTTTCTACCACTTGAACTAATTGTAAAACACTTTTTCAGTGATTTCAAGCCTTTTTTGTGTGTTTTTTGTGAAATCAACATAGAATGTGACTTGACTCATTATATACATATAAAGAGAGTTGACACTCGCAAGCCTACGCTTTTGAACATCAACTCTCTTTGATTCTTATTATTTATTTTATTCTTCTGCTTTATCCAGATTGCTCTGAAAATTCTGCAAAGCACTGTAATCAATCTCTACTTCCGGTCTTGACTGCTTCGCTTCATAAGTATGATACGCCGAATAAGTAATCCAGCCAAGTAAGATCACTCCTACAAATACTACCAGACACTTGCGCATCAGATTATATAATCTGTGCTTCCGGCGTAATCTTCGCCGGTTTGCTTTTTCTTCTTTATAATTATCAACTTTGGTCTGACTCATCAGGTATCTGTCTCCTTCTTATCGAATAACTACCGTTATTCTATCACACCTTTCCGGATTAGACAACCAGAATCACTCCACCGTCTGCTGCATACATACTGCTGATCCCCGCCGTATCCAGGACGATGATGTCTTTTACCTTCATCTGTTCCTGAACCATTTTCTTCATGTCTTCAGCACGCTCCGGGCAATTGCAGTGTGTAATCGCAAGAATCTTCTCTTCTGGTCGTATCGCATCTTTCTTCACCTGCGCAACCATCTTCTCGATTGCTTTCTTCATGCCTCTTCCCTGACCCAGCTGACAGATACTTCCAATCGGTGTAGAACCCATTACCGGCTTGATATTAAGCGCAGTTGCCATCATCGCTTTAATACCAGTCAGTCTTCCGTTCTTTTTCAATGTCTCCAATGTCTCCAGTACAAAATACGTGTGCTGCTCTTCTATATAAGCATCCACTGTCTTAATAATCTCTTCAAAGCTCATCTGCTTTTCTTCACACTCTGCAATCTTCAGTGCGATTAGAGTCTCTCCAACTGAAGCAGACTTAGAATTAAATACATGGATCTGTTTCTCTCCATATTCTTCTTTATAAAGGTTCTTCCCCAACTCTGCACTATTGTAAGAACCACTCAGCTCAGCCGATAATGTAACTGCATATACATGCTCAGCATCACAGTGATACATCTCCATGTAACGTTCCGGTGATGGGCAGGAGGACTTCGGACACTCCGGAGCCGCTGCAACTCTTCTCAAAAAATCCTTCTGATCAAATGTTGCATCGTCAATGATATGATAACCATCTACTTCTATCTCCAGTGATGCGGTCACGAAATGCTCTGACTGTTTCATCTCTTCCGTTAATTCACCACAACTATCTACAACTATTTTATAACTCATGTCTTCCTCCCGGTAAACTTTTTATTTCCATTAAATGTAGTTTTTAATACTACGTTTAATATCATAGCACATTCACATCGGAAAAGAAAGACTTTTATTCCGTTATTGTTCTATTTTTATTTGTTTTGAAACACTTAGCGCAATTCCCATTTCTATAGAAAGGAACAGAATTGCTGTTCCCCCATAACTGATAAATGGTAATGTAATACCTGTTGTCGGAATCAGATTTGTCACAACTCCCACATTTAAAAATACCTGTAAAGCCATGTGAGCAAATATTCCCGTCACAATCAGTGAACCATACAAATCCGGCGCATTCTGTGCAATAAACAGCAGACGGTATAATAATAAGCCAAACAGTGTCAGAACGAGAATTGCTCCAAACACGCCAAGTTCTTCACATATAATAGAAAGGATCATATCATTCTGCACTTCCGGAATGATTGTCTTCTGTGCGCTGTTTCCAAGACCTTTTCCAAAAAAGCCTCCGGAACCAATCGCATATAACGCCTGCATAATCTGGTATCCGCCTTCTGATGCATAATTTTCTGGATTCAGCCATACAAGAACCCGTCGCATCCGGAAACTCTTACTTGTCGTAAGTACCATACCCAAGATCTTCACGCCCACCAGTATCGCTGCAAGACCGCCACCTGCAGCTACAAAGAAGATCTTTGTCTTCCGGTGAACAATAAAAATCATAATAATGCTGATGCCCATTACGATAATCGCTGTACTTAAATTATCTGTCAAAAAATATACACATGCTGCGGATAACAGTCCCCAGACCATTACATGGATAAATCCTTCTTTTGTATTAATCTTCTTTCCAAGCTTGCAGATCACTACCGGGATAAATAGTATCACCGCAATCTTTGCAACCTCCGATGGCTGAAACTGTCCGATTCCAGGTAACATGATCCATCTCTTAGCTCCCTTGCCTCCTTTTCCGATTGGGCTTTGTACAAGTGCCATCAGTATTATGGATACCCAATATAGCAATTTTGCGCGCTTAATGTACCAGTGGTAATCAATAAAGCGGCAGATGAACCACATCACAAAAAAACCAGCCAGACAGAAAATTATCTGTTTCTTCAAATAAAATATACTGCTTTTCTGTCCGGTGATCTTCATGGAACTGTATGCACTGGTGCTGTATAACATTACCAGCCCGAAACATACAAGGCATATAAGAATTGCGACCAGACTATAATCAAAATATGGGATTGTTTTTTTCCTTTGTTCTGTAATTTCTCTTTTCACTGTCCTTGTCATTTTATTTACACTCCAATCGTATTCATTATACTCAGATATGATTCTAAAAACAACTAAAAATTCCGGTCTTTGCACCTCTTTTTGACTTCTTTCATATTATAATAATGCAAATAATTGAAAAGGAAGGTTTCTAAAAATGCCTAATTATCGCTATCAAGCTTCTAATTGCTGCGGCAACTCCATGCGGAACGTTTCCCTTGGTGTTCCTTCAGGCTCCGGCTGTCATGAGCATGCCTGCTCCGATAACACTTCCAATATTTCCATGCAGGTTCTTGCTATGGCATATGTTCCCATCCAGAAATTCCAGTGCCTGTACGATCCGCCGAAAGGGCTGCATGCAGGTACTATTTTTGCCGAACTCGATAAACCATTTCTTGGAACAGGAGGTGTTCTTCGATGAATAATGATAAAAGATTATCCCGTCAAGAACTCTTACAATGGATCAATGCCGTCAGCTTTGCAGTCAATGATGTGACTTTATTTCTCGACACACACCCTGATGACGCAGAAGCATTAGAGTATTTTGAGGAATTTCGTACGCAGCGCACACGCGCACTTCAGGAATATTCCAGAAATTATGGGCCGCTCACAATCGATACTGCAACTGCCACTCCATGTGAACGCTGGCAGTGGAGCACACAGAGCTGGCCATGGCAGGAAGGAGGCTGTTAATCTATGTGGAATTATGAAAAGCGTCTGCAACATCCGGTAAAAATCACCCAGACAAATCCAAAGATAGCTCAGGTGATCATATCCCAGTTCGGTGGTCCTGATGGTGAACTGGGTGCATCCATGCGGTATCTCTCCCAGCGATACACAATGCCTTACAACGAGGTCACCGGTATCCTTACGGATATCGGTACGGAAGAACACGCCCAAAAACGTTCTCGCTTATTTTTCTTCCTTATTATAATGCGTTTTTACAGCGTTTCTGCGTATTTACTGGATATCTTAATCCAGCCCTCGCCGGACTTTAATCTGCCATACGGCATCTTTTCCACGGTCTTCGTTTCCGTGATCGTATAGACCGATTCCGGTGCTTTCTTTCCAGTGTAATATTTGCCGGGACTCTTGTAAATATTAAGTGCCTGTTTGGTCTTTACCTTGAAAGATTTATCCGCAGCTTTCTTCGCTGCCGGCTTCTCTTCTATCTTCTTTCCGATCAGACCTTCCGCAATCGCTTTTGCGACAGTCTTATATCCTAGCTTCTTGTACAGCAGGATATCATCTTTGTCATCGGCAAAGCAGACTTCAATCAGCATTGCCGGATCATTCGTGCGTCTGATAACTGCTAAAGAGCGGTTGTTCTCTTTGCACCCCTTCACTCCACGGTTTGTAAAGCCAAGCTTTGCCATTTCCGCACATACTCTCTTAGCATAAGGAACCGCCTTGGAACTCATGCTGGACACCCAGACTTCAACACCTTTGACTTTTCCGTCTTTCTTTGCTTTTTTGCAGCCATTGAGATGGATAGACATGTTTAAATCCACCGTATTCTTGTTACATTTCTTTACAATGTTGCTAAGATTTCCGTTCTGTGTTCTTGCAGAATCATCCGTACAATCATGCACAGTATGTCCTTCTGCGCTGAGAAGTCTCTGTAACTCTTTTGAAATCTTCCGATCTTCGGTCACCTCATCCAAATATGAGATGATGCCTGGGACATGTCTATTGTGTCCGCCATGAACATTATATCTTGCCATAATATCATTCCTTTCCAAACATCCTTATTTCTTATATTTACTCCGATTCCAGATCGATGCAACTCGTTCCCATCCGCCTGTACTTACCAGATATACAATAAAAGCAGCCACGATTGCTGCGAAAATATAATACCATTCAATCACAATCTGGTAATAATTACACAAGACGATCACACTGATCGGCGTCAGGGTCAGTGATACCGCCAGTGCTACAACACTGGTCTGCATCTTCTTAAATACCGGCATCTCTTTCACTGCCTGCACGATCACACTGACCAGAAATGCCAATACGCCGATTCCGGTCAGCAGGTAACTGATATACTGCAGAAGAAGCTCTGCGCTCATTGCTTTTCCCATAATCTAATCTCCTTTTCGTTTCAAATGTAATTCCTGGATCTCGTCATGCATTTTTTCAACCATGCCATTTCCGCCAAGCCTGTGATACGCTTCGTACATCTGGCAGAAGTTCTCATAAGCATAGGACGGAATATAACCGATCTTCATATACCTGTCGTGGTACTCGATTAACTGCACCCGAAGAAGCAGCATCGTACCGGCACTGTTTGCATCCCGTTTCTCATTCTCGTCAGCGATACGCTTATTTCGCTCTATGGCATCCTTCTGCTGTCTCTTCTTCTGCTCCTTCAAAAGCCAGACGATATACCCAAGCACGATCGGCAAAACGATTCCATATGTCTGTAAGATGATTTCTTTCACTTTCTATTCCTGCTTTCCTTAAATTATGCAAATAAAATAAGACCGTTACGGTCTTGCTCTTGGGGTGTTCATGCGAAATTCTCCTATGAAAATGTTAAATATCCTGACCATGCAATGCCAATGGCATCATTATTGGTGACGTTAGTTGTTTTGTCGATCGTTATCCTTACTTCTATCCATGACTCTCTGACATAGCATGAATACGAAGCTGGCTTTACATACGCACTCGCAGATGAACCGTGTGTGTATTTACCGCCCTGTCTTCCTCGGAAACCATTGTTCGTAGTTGCTGTTGCTGCCGATACTCCTACAAGCGGCTTGGACAATGGGACTGAAAATATAACCTGATTACCGCCACCGGTAACATAACCACCAGTGCTGATCTCACATGGAATTTTATCGCCTTTTGTGTAATATGGTTTAAAGGTATCTCTGGTCGGCGGTCCCAAGTACAGATCTGTCTCATCTGAATACAACTGCCATTTTCTGGCTACTTCATCATGGAGCCCTCGGTTTACTCCTCCGGTTCCAACTCCAACACCTATGGCATTACCAGTTGAATTATGCGTAATAATAGTCACGTCATTCGAGTAGACATGCAAACGCCCATCTGCATTATTTAATAATAGCGCAATCTTATCATTCTCACTCATGACTCCCTGATGACTGATTTGCGATCTCAATAAAATTCCAGAATCCAATACACCTATATAGTTTTGTATCTGCTTACCAACTCCCGTCCCTGACGTGCCGTAATATTCTGTCAGATACTCAAGAAAAGTTACTGCATCATTTTCCGCATTAACCTCCGGGCTCATCAGGGAAAGTATTGATGCTGATGTATCCATTCCATTGTCATTTTCGTAATAATTAGTAGAATCAAGATTTATTGCTACAGGTCCGGACATATTCAGATGTGAAGCTGCATCAATTTCAACTCCATCTGCTCCCTTTATTTTTGAAAATGTTACGCTTTCTCCATCTTTTTCCTGTATAGAAGATACAATCGATGTTGTTCCACCACACATTTCCACCACAGCATCTTTACTATTCTTCCCCAGCTCCACTTTATCTGCCGCATACTTCGCCAGCACCATATCTCCGTTTCGAATTTCCATAGAATCAGAATCTACCTTTACATTTGCTCCCAATGTATCCGCTTCCATATTTCCTACAATCAAGCCATCATCCGTTCCCTGTATATAATTCGTTGCAACTTTCGCCGCAGCGTCAGCAGCCGCCTGCGCCCGATTTGCCTTATTCCAGGCTTCCTTGGCTGCTTCGTAGCTGCTGGACTTCGATACATCCGAATAGCTGTATGTATCATTGGACATTATAGTCAAGATTACAGTGTATAGGGTGCTTGTTGATCCTGACTCGTATGTTGGTTCTGTTGTATTCCAATTTCCACCGGGCGGGATTGCTGTCGGCTTGTTTGGCTTGGCGGCAGTTGAGGATTGCAGCAAGTAATATGTGGTAACTGACTTCACATCCACAATCCTCGATATCGTAATGTCTGCCTTTGCTAAAATTGCCATCCTCTCACTCCTTAATCTTCAAGCTGACATGTATATGCCTGTGCATTTGTTACATCCACTGCCGATATTGTTAAAGTTTTTGCTGTGGCAATAGGCGCTGATCCTCCGACCTTATACCACTTAACTACTCCAATCCCGGATACCGTACCGTCGTTGGCCACTGTCTGCTCGGTAGCTCCTTTAAATACATGCGCAGTAAGAACAGTGGACCCAGAGTTATTTTTGAAAATGATTCCATTTGAGGATGTCACGGTAAGAGTAATGGCATCTGCTCCGTTTACTCCGTCCTTCCCGTTTGTTCCGTTCGTGCCTTTATAAGAAACACTATAAGAAGTTGTGGATTTTCCGTCGGAATAAGTTACTTTTGTCCTAGTCCATAAAAACTGGCCATACCCCACAGATGGAACAGTAGGAGACCACGGTCCAGTAGGTTCCTCTGTACCACTTGAGCTGGTCTGATACGTTACATCAGTAGATGATACCGTTACGGAAGTACCATTTGCCCCGTTTGTTCCATTTGTGCCCTGGTAAGATACGCTATATGCTTCCGTAGATTTACCATCAGAGTAATTGACTACCGTCTTTGTCCATAAGTACTGGCCACGTTCAACAGCGGGAACGTTCTCTGACCATGATCCGGTAGGTTTGTTCGTACCGCTTGAGCCAATCTGGTATGTCACCGATGTAGAACTGACGGTTACGGAAGTGCCATTTGCCCCGTCTTTACCATCCTGCCCATTAACACCGGCTTTAGCTACAGCGAACGAAAACTTTTTGTTTACTGTAATACCATCTACTACTACCGGGATTGTAGCCTCGCACGCTGATGAGATGATAGCCGTAGTTGTAAATGTAATTTTCACTTTATTTGTACCACTTCCTTCAACTGCTGCACTGATTCCGGTTGGAAGTATAATTGAACTCTTATCAACGCTTACAGAAGCGCATTGATTTGTTCCACAAAATGCCACGGCCTCTGTGATACAGGACAGCCCAGAAGGCGCTCCACTTGCATTTCCGATAAATGTATACGCTTCTGACGTAAGCATCACAGAATACGCATCCGTGACATCCATAATAGTTAATTGATCTGCTGCTTTAATTCCCATGCTCTTATCCTCCTGCTAAACAATTAATTCACATAAAAAAGTTACCTTTACATCTACATCATCTGGTGATAATGCAAATGAAAATCCATCGTTTCTGATTCTTGGATCGCCGGAAGAGATAATTCCATAAGTCTCTTCCTCTAAGCGCTGCCATTTCCACTGGATATATGCACCGCTTCCAAATGTCTTTCTCAGAGTCTCTGCATCTTCTATCCGCTCCTTTCCGTGATATATAACAACCGACAATACCGTTGACACTGCATTATTCTTAAATACACTGCCCCTCGAGGATTCTATGTGAAGCAATACTGCCGCTTCTCCTTCTTCCCCTTTTACTCTCACCCATTTATACAGTTCTGGATTGGAAATATCCGGATCTCTCACAGTCTGGTTCGTGCGTGTTCCGAGATATGATTTTCCGGAAGGATCCAAGGAAATGCCGGAACCATATTCATCATCTGCGTAAGCAGTCCATGTGTACAGTGTACGATTTGCGGCCAAATCTTTGAAACTTCCGGCCAGCTCCTGCACTTGCTGTGATGTACCATTATCTTTGATTAGATAATCTCCAATTGTTACGCTTACGCTATTCCTGACCTCAGAGATTTCTGTTTTTAAAATTCTGGCCGAAAAATATACTTCTCCGGCATCGTCAACAATATTGACTGTATCACCGATCTTGGTTCCATCTGGAAGGTTGATCACATCAATCTCGTAGTTTACTTCCGGACTTCTGATCTTTCTAAGCTCCTCTATTGCTTTTTCACATAGAAGCTTTTGACTTACTGTGTCATAATTAAATGTTTTTACAATGTCGCCATTGTTTTTTTCTTTTCCATCAGTAGTATAACGGCTCCATCCTTCCCAAGCTTTTCGTGATTTCAGCAGATTTCCATCAACGTAAAAATCCCCATCGTCATATTTATAATCCTTCAGATTGATCGCAATGTCGCTATCCTCTGGAGTAGAGCCATATGCCAACAGGGCTGTAGCAAGGTTTGCGATTGACTTCTTTGTCACCATGCGGTCAATATCGCGGTTGAGCCTCAGCTGTACCCCGTCGTCCTTCCCACGTTTTTGAAAGATATTGATATACTTATGCAGCACGCTCATTCTTTCTATATCAAAGGAAAAGGAGATTTCCGCATTAAATTCTTTCGCAACATCCAGTAAGCGTTCTGTGACTGTCTGTTCATCGTTCCAGGAAAGCTTCTTCGATGTGCTGATTTCATTCAGACCGATCTCAAATCCACTGTCCCCGGAAAAATAATTCACATAATGCTCGATCTTATATTCCTTGTCAGCAGCATAGGGAAAAGCGATCTCATTTAACAGGTCAAGTCCTGCATCTTCTGCATAAACCATAACTTCTCTGCTTTTTGTATCTGCTTCCGTTTCAATGATCGTATAAAAAGATTTTTCATCACCACTCTGGTACAGTAAATAATTTCCTACTGCAGCACATCTTTCCACTTCTTTTCTCGTAAGCGCATCGTATGCAATATGCAATTCCAGAACCGATACGCCCGCTTCTATCTCTTCTGTTTTTTCGTCGTCAACAATCAGCAAGCCTTCCGGGAGCGTTGTGCTTGCATTCCCTAATATGTTCATATGACGGTCAGCAAAATACACGATCATAAAAAGACCTCCCTGTATTTCAATTTAAATGTCGGCGCATATGCCTCTTCTACCCACTCTGACCAGCTAAACCCGATCTGGTTCACTCCAGGCATCAGGTAAAATTCTTCCCAGCTATTGCCGAGCGCTCCAAGATCCTGCCTGTCCAGTTCATTCAGCTTTACGGATGCACTTGCGCAGTCAATCGAAAGGACATCGTTTGCATTGAATTTATTCTGTACATCATGCCATTCCAGTACGATCTTATCTATAGTTTCCGTCACCGTCTTCTTATAGTTCTTTACCAGCTTCATTTCATACATGCCATTGTATTTCATAGCTGCCGCCGTGCGCTTCTGGAAGAAACCGGTCGTGATCTTGCTTACGGATTTCGTTGCTACGCTCTCTACTGTAAAGCTTGCTTTTATCCCGCCGAGGTCAAATGAAATTCTTGAACCTTTCTTTGTAATGCAGGATGATTTTGCGGTCTTAATGGCAGTTATTTTTTTCTTCTTATTCTCTGCCCGGTTTTCTCCAAATCTCTTGTTGTGCAATGACAGATCTATCTCTGCTTCTTTCCGGATCTCGCCATCCACGATCATCCGGTACTTTCCTTTCGTTCCGTCACCGGACTTGTAAATGTCAACGCCCGCTACAATTTTCCCGGACGCATCCGATAATATCATCTGAAAACGCCCTTTCTGCCTCTTTCCTGCACTCGTACTATCCACGCACATCTTCTGTGCGTACTGCATCTGGAAATCTGTAGCAGATTCCGAAAGAGAATATGTCGTTACAGCACCGTGCCATCCGGAACCCGATCCATAACTTGATGCTGTAAGATAATACGTTCCCTCGCTCGTAGAATTCTGCGAATGTTTCTCTCCCATCGTTCCATTTTGTGTCACTGTTCCATACAGCACTCCACTGTCATTTTTATATTTCGTCTTTAATGTATTCCATGCGGATGATTTCTTGAATGAATGATTAACCATCACCTTCGTTGTAGGAACCTGATAAGTATTGGTTTCCTGCTCAACGACCTCAATCTGCTCTTCCGACAATTCCTCTGGATTGCCAAATTGTAATATGTGTTCTTCATCATCGAAGAAAGCTACATAACCGCATCTTCCATTGTCGTTCTCTTCGCCGCTTTCATCATTGTAAAAATCAACTTCAAACTTTGGAAATGCACGATATGTGCCGCCGTATTCAAACACAAATGCATTATCTGTCGGTTCTACCTCGTATTCTTTCACGGAATACTTAAATGGATCAGAACATTTAAAACTGAATGAACCTGTCACGGCATTCTTCCCCGGATCGATATCATCCACCGATTCCATTGTTCCGATATAATACTTGTCGGGTTCATCCATGAAGATTAATTGTGCCTCTTCTACATTCAGAAGTGCATTCAGTTCATTAAATGCCGCACGAAACCGTGCATTATTTCCGGCAATCAATTGAAACGTTACAGTAATCGTTCTTTCCGGATATCTTTTGCTCTGATATCTTGTTCCGTCATTCACAGTGCTGTCCAGCGTAGTGACTTCTGTTTCTAACAATTCCCGTCCGGAGACATGCAGTGTCCGATACTCCGGGATTTCATCCTCGATCAATGTTCCATTTATCATCAAAGCTTCAGATGGGACATCGCGCCCCACCTGAGAATCTGTCGTATCTACAAAACTATACATACTGCTCCTCACTTTCTTCCACGCCGTCTGCTCTCGCGGCTCTGTCTCGAATCCAGTTCGCTCTGCATATACGGCGCAGTCGTTCTCGCCACCTCACGTCCATCCACTTCTACCGGAACAACAATCGTATACTTCGCATTGCTGTAATATTCATACTCTGTTGATAGATCGCCAGTGTAATCACCTGCAAGCTTCGGAGATGCAACATCCGGAATCGTCACGATGCTTTGCGCTACATCGGCAATCTTATGCCGCATGGACTCCAACTGGTTTATATATCCTTTTGCCGTATAAGTTGCCAGAGAAGCGAACACCCTTGACGGACTGTGAATCTTAAGCTTCTTCCGGAATGCTTTTATCACTTCATTTGCCAGTATCCGGCTTTCCTTACTCAGGCTCTTTTTCTTGGATGACATTCCTGATACAAATCCACTCATCGCATTTGCGCCAATCGTGGTCATACGTTTTTTCAGTGCCTTCGCTTCTTTCGTCACCTGTGCAGAGAAATCCTTCTTAAGACTACTTAATTTCGGTGCATAGTAATTCGTTGCTGTTTTCTTTGCAGCGTTCTGGAACTTTGTATAGCTTGCACCATAAGCTTTCAGGTCTTTCGTAGACATCTTAAGCAGATTATTCGTGTAAGCCAGACCTTCTGCCGTGCTGAGTCCGAGAATTTCTTCCATCAGTCCATCCGGTAAAATCTTTTTCAGCTTTTCCAGATTCTTTGCATAAGCGTTGATCTGTTTTGTGCCGGCATTAAAATCTTTCAATGCGATATTCCCATAATCATCCGCCGTGTAGAGACTGCTGATATTTCCAAGGTTCTCCATAAAGGACTTTCTGGCATCGATGATCGCATCGTATTTCTTCTGATACTTCTTTCCCAACTTATCAAATGTGGAATCCGCTGCCTTGATCAGCTTCTTCACTTCGGCTTTATATGATTTTGAAAATGCACTGTTTAGATAGCGTCCGGCTTTCGTATACTTGCTGGAAGCCTTCTTATTCTGCTTTTTCAGTGGCTTCACATACGCATTGATCATATTCTTGACCGACTTAAGTGCACTGTCCCGTTTCTTCTCCATCTGCGATTTGAACTTATCACTGAGTTTTTCACCAAGCGACTCATAATTTCCCTTATTCTTCGCAGTCTTAAATACTTTCATCGTTTCGCTGACGAGTTTTCTTGCCGCTTTTGTAGCCTCACTGATCTTACTCAGGATTCCATTTCCAAATCCCAAACTCATGTATCCACCATGCTTCTTCGTGAGTTTGGAAGGGCTGTGGATCTTCGCTTTTGCCCGGATAGCTGTGTCCGCAGCCGAAACCATTCTGGATGCCGCCGCTTCGATCTGCCCAAGGCAGGAACTCATTCCACTTGCAAAGCCCTGACTAACATATGAACCGGCACTGTATGCACCGGAGCGCCCGGATCTCAGCCTTGCATTTACACTTGTAGTTGCTTTCGATGCAGCCGATACAGCTTTACTCAGACCACTGCGAAGAGCAGATGCATAACCGCTTCCTGCATTTTTACCTGCAGACTTCGCTGTAGAAGCCACTTTGCTCATGGACTTGCCAACCGCAGATAAAGAACTTGCCGCCACCGCGCCCATTGTTCCGAAACTTACATTTACGGATGCAGATGCGGATGCCAGCGTTTTTAACCCGCTTGCCGCCTGTCCTACGCCTGCTCCTTTTTTGGATATTTTTCCGAGTCCGATTGACACTGCTCCGAGAGATTTTGCTATGGATCCGATTGACAACCCTGAGATCGTCTTAATCCCACTTGCCACACTCTTAAATCCCTGTCCAGCATTCTTTGCTGATGTTCCGACCGAATTGATCACTTTGGCAATTCCATTCAGCACACTGGTAAGACCACCGCTGATCGCATCCACGACTTTAGTAATCGTATTGCCAATCACGGTAAATCCTGCACTCGCTACAAGAACCGCTGTGCCGAGTACCAAAAGTCCTGCTCCGGCAACTGTCGCACCGGCTCCGACTACTACAAGCCCTGCTCCAAGCACAATGCATCCCGCTCCGGCAACCGCTGCGCCCGTGCCAAATACAAGCATAGCCGCACCAAGTGCTGCGATGGATACCGCTCCTGCCGCTCCATACTGGACAACTGCCGGCAGGACACCGACAACAATCTTAAGTGCCGCTCCGGCTATCAATGCACCTGTTGCTGCCAGAACAATCGCTGCTCCAAAGGCTATAAAACCAACTGCTCCAACGGTAAGTGCCGGCGCCAGAACCGCTGCTCCTGCTGCAAGCAAGGCAACCGCTGCTACCATGCCGACCATCACACCAATTGCCACCGGTCCGGCAGATGCCAGATTCGTTGCTGCTGTTGTAAGCAATAACATCCCTGCACCTGCCAGAACAACTGCTGCACCAAAGGCTATGAATCCGGCTGCCCCTGCAGTTAAAGTCGGTGCAACTTCTTTCGCGACGACCAGCAGCCCGCCGATTGCAACAACCATTCCAAGCATGACACCTGCAGCTAAAGGACCAGCTTTTGCAAGATTGATCGCAGACAGCGTAAGCAACGCAAATCCGGCTGCAACCAGTGCGATTCCGGCTCCCATTTTCAGGAATGCCGTAGCAGACTGAACAAGGCTTCCGAAAGACTCCTTGCTTGCCGTGCCTACAGCTTTCTCTCCTGCCGCAACACCGAATAACTTACCAGCTAATGCCGCAATTCCCTTTCCACCTATTTTCAGTAGCGCGCCTGCAAATGTAGTGACTCCCGGAACAAGCGATTGAATGATTTTAAATCCTTTTATTGCCAAAAGAAGCTTCAGGATCTTTGGTGCTGCAGAAGCTATTTCATCTGAGTGATCCGCTACAATCTGCGCAAAATGCGCAATCGCATCGGATATGCCACTTACTACGCTCGTAAATGTATCTAGACTACTCTTTTTCTGTGCCAGTCCACCAAAAGATTTTCCAACAGCCGACACCGCATTTATGATTGCTTTTCCGGCTTTGGAAGTTGCATCTGAAAATGCTTTCCAGTACGGAGATACAACCGATACCGCAGATTCTACTTTCTTTGCCAGCCCGTCCGGATCTACTTTATCCAAACGTCCAATTACTTTTTCAATACCGGAAATCGCAACATCGGATGCCTTATTAAAAGTCGGCATCAGCTTTACACCAAGCGTTTCCTTCAAACCGTCCATAGCCTGCCCTGCTGTCTTGTACGACGTGGCAAGTTTAGTAAAGGACTTGCTTGTTCCGACCTTTGCTATCGCATTAAAGAAATCTTCTGTCTTAACTTTCCCATCCTGCACATCCTGTACAAGCTGTGATGTCGTTTTCCCCATGCCTTTAGCAACAGCCGCAATACCTGCCGGCGTCTGTTCCAGCATCAATTTAAAGTCCATCCACTGGATCGTTGGCTTTGCAGCCGCCTGTGTTGCCTGCTGGCTTAATGTCTTCATTGCCTGTGTTGGATTTTCAGAAGCTGCAGCTAATCCTCCGAATCCTTTTACCAGTTTCGTACAGTTCTTTGTTCCAACGGCAGCAAGCTGGCTGTAGGTCGTTGCCATATCCGAAGCGGAATAGATTGTCTTTGTAGCAAAATCCTGTAATTCATCTCTTGTCTTCGTGATGGATTTTGTCCCTTTTCCGATCATCTGCATATTTCCGTTAAATGTCTTCCATGCCGCAGATGATTCATTTAACTCCCCTGTCACTCCGGATATTCCACTCGTTATTGCAGAGAATGCTTTCTGACCGATCCCGGTCATGATTCCAAATCCCAGACCGGATGTCAATGTACTTTTCAAACGTTCCGCACTGCTTTGCGCACTCTTAAACGCAGACGAAAATCCACGGTCGCTCGCAGACAATATCGCCTTTATCGAATGAATTTCAGCCATTTTGCACCTCCTACTGTTTCTTCAGAAGCTTGCCGATCCCAACAAAACGACTGTCCGTCTTATTCTTTCCAAGGACACGGTTCACTTCTTTTTCATAATCGAAGAATTTCTTAAAGTTTGCATATACCGGCCGCAGTTTGTCTTTTCCGGCTTTCTTCTTCGCCTTCGCTTTGAAGTTAAGAAATGCCTGTAAATGCAGCCGATACTCTTCATCCACTCTTCTTAGTTCAACGGATTTCATTAACAGGTTGTATTCGGGAATCGTCAGTTTATTTACTTCCTCGAAGCTTTTCATGCCCAGATAGCGAAAACAGTTTAATGCGATCTCCTTATACTTTTCTCCAAAATCTTCTAATTCTGCATCTCGGCTTCCGCCAGTTCCTTCTCCACCTGTTCCACAAGGAATTTCGTTGCTTTCTTCGTAACATTGGCTCCTAATAAAAAATCCTTCACCTTGTCAAACAGTTCATCGATATCTGTATCCGGATCTTCCACATAGCCTTCCAGAGCCGCCGGTGTGATTCGCGGATTCTGCCCCTTGTTCGCTGTGTTCAAAATCATTACAAGTGCTTCCACGTCACCACCGAGCATCTCTGCCGCATAATAATTGAATCCAACGTCCTTTTTCATGCCCGGAACTTCTTTCACCGGAACTGCGATCATTTTATTCATATCTCTTAAAAAGCCAATACCAAACTTAAACTCATATGTCTGCCCATTGATTACTAATTCTTCCATTGTCTTACTCCTTTCGCGAAAAATGAGGATACCGCAATGTGTATCCTCATGTATATTATCTTACTCATGCATATTACTCGTATATATTACGGACCTGTCTTCTGGGTATCTGCAAATACATAATTTGCAAGCTCCTGCTGTTCCTTCGTAACTGTCGCATAACCAGCTTCGCCTTTTCCGTTACATCCGAATGTAAGTGAAACTTCTACATTGTCTTCTGCATTGGATGTATATTCCAGTTCTGTAAGATACCCCTGGAAATATTTTGCTTTGAATTTTTCTGCATCTGAAGATGTTCCTTTTTCAAGCAAATTCACTTCCCAGATCTCCAGAAGTTCATCGTTGTCCAGCGCCTCTTCCAGCTTATCAATGGTTGTATCCCCTTTTGCCAGAATACTGGTCGCTGTGATTTCAACTTCCAGTGCGCCAGGTGTACGGATCGTTCCATCTTTTGTGGCAGTTGTATCTGCATCCTTGGACTTGGTACGCCCGTTTTCTGTCGTAAATGCGATTCCTTTCGCACTCTCTGTTGCCGCTTCTTTTAACAGACGGTACAAGTAAATGATTTTTTTACCCTGTACCGCCTCTGTGTTACTTTCTGAAAATACCTGCAATCCCTGCATTTCTTTCCTTCTCATTTTCATCATCCTTTCATGAAAAACTAAATTCAAACTCCAGCACGCCGTGCAAGAGTGCCTGCTTCGTAGTGGTGTCCGGAAGGATCCTTTGTTCAGCAAGCTTCACTGACCAGCTAAAGTTCCGTGTATGCTCCAAGCTCCGGCACAACTCTTTTATACTCAGCATGATCTGAGAGACCGTACCGCGCTTTCTCGGATTGTCGTGCCAGACATGGACCGTCTGACTCACTTTTCCGATAATCGCGTCCTTCGTGTCCTGATCCGCCTGCGTAGTTGCTCCGAGATATACAAATGGATACGCCGTTCCTTCCGGCGGCAAAAAGGTGTCGTAAACACCAATGCCTGTATTTTTATATTTTTCTTTCAGCGCAATCAGCAGTGCACTGAATAATTCCTGCTGTGGATCCACTTCCTCACCTCACTAGTTCATTCAAATCTTTGACGAATTTCTTCTTCTGCTCATCGTAAGCAGGCTTCAGATAAGACTGCGCCTCCATGAATCGTGTACCGTATTCAACGTAAGCTGCATAGTCTGCCGCAGGCTCTACCTCTGCTGTCATTCCATTGTCTGTAATATCCAGTCCAATACTTCGTTTTAAATTACCCGAATCAACCGGCGCATTTTTCTGTGTCTTCCCTTGCAACTCTGCGCCGTTCTTTCTTACGACTGTTCGCACTGCTCCGAGGTCCGTATTCCGCTTAAGTTTCGCCTCCAGCTTGTCAAAGCCGTCTATCCTTACTCCTGCCACTACAATACCTCCGATACGACAAAAGACTGCTTCGTCCGCAGTCTTCTGCTCATGTCAACTGTATAAATCTTCTTTCCAATCCGTATCCTGTCAAACGGATCATGGTAATGATTCTGCAGGTGGACTGTCAGGCTTCCCTGTTTCAGTCCACCGTACACTAACTGCATTGTCTCTGTTCCGGTATCCATCACAGATGCCATCAGCTCAGTTTCGCTTACATGCTCATCTTCATAATCGCCTGTATTCGGATCATACTCACCGGATGTGATCATCTGCATAAAAACAGGTGTATCATATCTCACAGAAACCTCACCTTGCCTTTCGTTATCTCTTTCTGGCTGTCCAGATATGAACGGATATCATCCATATATCCGGCAAAATCATTATCAGACCAGGAAAGGCTTTCTCCCTCTACGGTATGAGAAGAAAGCCCTTCTGATCCAATCCGGTTGAATCGTATGATTGCAACGTCCAGAATGATATAATTCAGTTCTTCAGGAGGTTCGATCCCGCCAAGCAAAAGTTTCAGCCGGCTCTTTGCTGCATCTAAAATCAACTGCAGCTTTTTGTCCTGGCTTATATCCTCTTCCGGCAGACCGAGCAATGCTTTCAGATTATCCAGCATAACCTTTTCCTCCAAACTTTACTCGCCTACGCTCACAACTACATCACCGGAACGAACGGCTTTGTAATTCTGATCACATTCAACCAGAGTAATGTGATGAGAGGCAGTTGAAGCAATCTCAGATACTCCATCCCATTTAGACCAGTTCTTCACATCCATTCCGCAGGTTACATTTGTTGCAGATGCCGCATCCTTATATTTCCAGCTATTTTTCGGGGACATCAACTGTTCTTTCACAGACAGCTTTGTCAGTCCTGCTCCTGAACCAGCTTCTGATGTTACATCCAGCGTTCCTAATGTCTGTGTATCAGAACTACCGACTGAAATATAAGCAATTGCATCCAGATATTCACAGAAAAGACGTAAGCCCATGATTGCAAAGTTATCAGAAATCATACGTCCGTAAGTGCCCTCTGTATGGAATCCGATAAAGCCTGTCTCCGCATCCGTTGTAAATGCAAGGCCGGCTCTTGCGAACTCTGAATCTCCCGGATCAACATAGTATGCAGCAAGGTTGTTGAGCGGTGTCGCAACTACAACATTCTGCGGAATCTCGGATGTAATAAACACAACGTCTGCTCCAAGGAAATCTGTCATATACTTAAATCCAAACGCTGTCTGCAGAGTGATGTCAGCAGCTCCAAGGTATTTATACACATCCAGAGTATTTACCCATACAGCAACACCTGTAGCTGTTCTTTTCATATCCTGAAACTTCGCCACTACTCTACCGATAGCCATAGCAACAGCCATCTGCCAAGCTGTTTCATGTCCGGTTAAGGATCCCGCCTTTAACTGAGTGTAAAATTTGCTTGTAACTACATTCTGCAGGTCAGATTTAAACTCTTCATCTGTATCCTGTACAGCTGCCTCGTATCCCTTTTCAGCGATCGCTTCCAAGGAAACACCCTTTCTGTACTTCTCGATCTTAATTGTATCGAACACAGTTTCCTCTACTTTGTACTGAGACATTGGGATCTCTTCTCCCTCTCCTACGTCTCCGGATTTCAATTCGCCTTTTACTGTCTTGGTCTTTAATGCAGATCCGTTTTCTTTTCTGATCATTCTGGTAATGCCCATAACATCCAGTAATGCCTGCAGATTCTTACCAAAAGAAGTAACAAAATCAATCTCTCTTGCCCTCACCTGAACCTGTGCTTCTCCCGTCATGCCATCCGGCGCTGCAAACACCTGTAATCCTAATTTTCTAATATCATGCATATTTCACACTCTCCTTACTGAAATAATTCCAGATTCTCAGCGATCAGCCTCTGTCTCTCTGTCGGATTCTTGACCGCTAATATCTGTTCCTTTGTCATCGTTCCCTTTCCTCCGGTTCCGGCCTTTGGCGAATTTCCCTTTAAAGCCTCTTTTACGGCAGCCTGTACTGCACCTTTATACATCTTGGAAAATGCTTCAACCGCTTTCTTTGTGCCATCTGCATCTTCCGCAACAAGATTTACCAGAAGTTCATCCGGAATATTGATTTCTTCATCTGCCAGCATTTTACGCGCTGTTTTCGCCATGTCCGATCTGGCATTCTGACGTTTCAGCTCTTCCAGTTCTTTTTCAAGTTTGCTCGCCTTATATTCTGCTTTCTCTTCTTTGGTCATCTGTGCCAGCTTCTCCGCCTCTGACAGCTTATCATCCGTCAATGCCTTCCACTTTGCCTGTGCATTGGTCACTGCGGTATTTACTGCCTTCTGGACTCTCCGGTCAAACTCTGCCTGATTGCCTTCCCCTTTTAAAAAGTCATCAAATGTTACTGTTCCATCTGCACCGTTGCTTCCTGTTCCGGCTCCATCGCCGTTTCCGTCTCCGGCTCCGCCATCGTCTCCATCACCTTCCGCAAACAACTGTAGATTCGCCATTGGAATTCTCCAACCGGCATACACATTGTTCATATGTTTCATAATTCGTCCTTTCCTCGCCCCGTTCCATTCTCTGTCGCCCAGACCGTTGCTTATCGAATAATTGTAGTTTAACGACATCCCGGTCACATTAAGTTACATGATCCGGACATAATCCGGAAACTCATTGGCAATCATGCAGATCCCAATGAAAAAGGAATCCACCAGAGTCTTTGCTTTCTCTGACAGATTCCCATGCTGTATATCTACCCATCCGGGCGATATTTCATATTTTATTTTATCTTCGGTCAAGTCCTTGATGGACTTGATCAGTGTTCGTGCCAAAGCTGTAACTCCGGCGCAGATTATATCCTGCCCGTATGCTGCATAGTTTGCATGTCCGGAAACTATTATTTCATTTTTCCGAACTTTCACTTCAATCAATCTGCATCACTCCTTTACTGCCCGGTCATTCCCCGCCGGAGGAAGATAGTTTGGATCACCGCCTTTCTACTCTGCTGTGTAATCTTCAATGACCGGAATACCGTACTCAATAGCACATGTATTTTCGATCTTGCACCCTCTGGCATCCTGCCAGCCTTTCACAAAATAGGCAATGTCAGCACCAGCCAGGAGTTCCAGGGATTTTCCAAGGAACCAGAGTGGCTTTGCATCCACCGGAGCTTCCTGGAAGAAAGAATCAATAACCTCTACTGGCTCTCCGATCTTCTCTTCTGCACTCTTGATTGCTTTCTTACGTTCTGCAAGGATGTCTGCATCAGACTTTCCTTTCATTGGCTGAGAAATAAATAATTTCTTCATGTTCTTTTACCTCTTCCTTTCTTAAAATGGGTATAAAAATAACACGCATTTCTACGTGCTATCTTTCCTAGACAGTAAATGTGACCACTGTCTTCCCGCTATTATTTTTAACTAGTAACGTCCCTTTTGAAATAATATCCATTCCTATAACAAAATCAACATCGTGATTTTGTAAAGGAAAACCTGCAATCTTTACATTTTTAAAGACCATTTCAGGAGTCAGAACAATATCAACAATGTAATATGTGATATCCTGCTTTCCTGTTGTACTGATACCTACACCCGTATCAACTGGACGCAAGCCAAGCTTTCTTGCCATTCGTTCAGAGATGCAGGAACTTGATGCTCCAGTATCCCACAAAGCTTTATTAATCCGAAAGCCTTCTGCTCCATCTGTACATTCCCGGATGTCTAAGGATGTGATCAGTCGGTTCGCAATCCCGTCATAGCGGTTTGTAATGGCACTGTCTGCATACGCTTGTGTGCTTTCAGCCTCAGCTTCTGATCTGCTTTCACAGGTGTCCAGCAAGCCTACGTATACGTTTTGCTTCATCTGTCTTTCCTCCATTGTATTCTTGGGTAAACGGAAATATATTAGTTAACCACCTTCCATTCTGCAAACAACTGATTATTTGTCAGAGCCGCTGCGCCACTCCCATCTCTTGCGTTTTTGGATTTGTTTTCATAGCTTTACCTCCTGAAATGCGCATAGAAATACCACCGGTCTCATTTTGACTGGTGGTATTTATTTCCATTCATTTATCATATTCATAATGCAAGCATTGTTCCCGTTATACTTCTCTGCTCCCAAAATATCAAGAGCCGCTCTCACAACGTAATTCATTGGAACGTTTAATAAGCAAATTTTATCATCCTTATGTCCTTTTACAGCATTAATAAAACGCTCGTCAGTTATTCTCTTATCGATGCCTGAAAGTATCGCTTGCATTGCAATGCCCGGTGTATCACTTTTCGCATCTTCAATAATTCTTTCGATAAAATTATTGTTCATATTTCTCGACCTCTTCATCACGAAGTTTTTCTAATCTTTTTACAATATCATTATACCCCAGCTCTTTTGCGAAGTCAATTTCTACTTGATACGCTTGCCTTTCTCTGTCTGCACACTTTGCAGGATTCTGAAATATTCTAAATCCTAAGTATCCATCTGCGCGGTCATCGCAGAAATGTTTATATTCATGCATCCACGCACTTATACTTGCGCCTTCTTCAATATTGATATTTCCTACTTTTCCAGCAGAAAGTCCAGGGAAGTATCCCATCGCACCCGCTCGCCTTGTTATATCGACTCCGCTTCGCTCCATATCTTCTTTCATTTCTCTTAACTCCTGCGGATGGGATTTTTCTGCCGCTCCGATATATTCCCTTATCGGATCATCCTTTGTATAAAATGCTTTCTCATATGAACCTGTATTTGCAACTGGGCTTCTCTGCTTCCACTCTTCAAAGCTCATCCCATGCTCTTTATATGTCTCAATCCATGCCTCATACTCTTCACTGTCCATATACGCCGCCACCGAACACCGACAGTTCGGATGCATCGGTGGTGCATTCTCGCCTGGCATCATCTTATCAATATCGAAGTGTTTCTCATTCAATGCACGGCACGCTTCACAGGCTGTTCCTATCGCCAGAAATGTATACTGTGTAAATCCATTCCGGATAAACGACTGTTTTTGCGCCTCTGTCTGTACCCTTGCAAGCTCTGTGGTCATAAGGCGGTTGGCATTGTAAGCACTTACTCCAAAACGTTTCTGCAGATGTCTTGCAAGCTCTGTTGGATGCTTCCCCTGAATCAGTCCTGTTTTTAAAAGACTGTCCAGCTCTGCTTTGAGCATGCCTTGATACATCCAGATACGATCTGAATACGTGGCATTTTTGAACGATGCATTTACAATGGCATGTGCTGCCTTTTCATTATTCTGCACCGTTCTTCCTAAGATTCCCGACTGTCTTTTGAACTCATCCATTGTTCGATTCGTGAGCTTTTCTTCAAAATATTTCTGCAGTTCGTCAAATCCTACTACAAGCTCCAGGCCGATATTTGCTTTCAGAAGTTCCAACCGATTAATCTTCATCGTTGCATTATAGAGCCGCATCTCATCATTCGCCTGCTTGGAAAAATCCTTTGTTTTGACGTACCTTGCGGCTTTTCGTCCGTATTCCTCGATATCAAGCTTTGATACTCTTCGCTTTGCCTCTGACAAGGTTATACCTTCTGCTCTTGCATACTTCGCATAGAATCCGTTGATTTCCTTCTGGATCTGATCCAGCATATATTTGTATGTATCATTGATTGCCTTCTCATATTCCGCTTCGGATTTCCTGTTGACTTTCAGATTCTCTTCTTCCCGCTTTCGCCAGTAATCACTACTCTTCGGCACTTCCATCACCGTCACTTCCATCGGCAAACATCTGTGATACAATCGGATCTGTCTTTAACTCTTCCTGTTCCGAATTGATTTTGTCTATCTCATCCTGCACATTATCTACGATGGACAGAACACTAAGCTGCGTCTCCTGACTGACAATTCCTTCCAGACTTTTTGCGATTTCTGCTTCTTCCTGCAGGTTCGCCGGGAAGTTCGGCGTAAAATGCGGATGTATCTTTACCCAGTCATCTTTCTTCATGCCAGACACGGGATTCGAGAAAATCAAGCGATATCTGCGGTTCATGCCGGATGTAAACTTTCTCTCCTTTGTCTTTTCCAGATTGCTCATTCCCTGCAACTTATATTTCATTGCAATGCCGGAGCTTGTCCCGAAATTTTCATCTGAGATATTTGCTACCATACTGATCTGAAATATCAGCTTCTCCAACCGGTCAATCAAATGCTCCTGCGTTGTATCACCGTTCGGCTTCTGCAGGAAGTCCACGATCAGCTTCTCTGTATCGCCATCGAAGTTAATGATCCGGTCATCCCTTATATGCTTCACATCGTCATTGTCCAGTTTAGAACCAAGTACTTTCAAATAAGCATCCGCAAAGTAATCTACATCATTTGCTTTTTCGCTGATTGCTTTATTGTACGCATCGATCATCGTAAGTACCGGTTCAAAAATGCCGATGCGCTCTTTATTTTCCGAATACTCTGTAGCCGGTACACCGTCAAATCCATGTATCTTGCTTTCTTCTTCCCAGATAAGTTTTCCTTTCATGACAAACCAGCGCACTTCTGTTTCATCCGATACGCTGCCGTGTAAGACCTGGTCAGAATCTATATACAGGCGGACGAAGAACCGCTCCCGCTGCAGAACGGAATCATCATAAATCATAAATGCATCCATTGGAGATAAATACGTGATACCAATATTTCCAAGCTCGTCCACATAGTACATCTCGTACCCTCTGCCATAAATGCTGCATATCTTGGAAAGTTCTGCATTGTTATCGTCTTGATCATTGTACTGATCCACGAACTCAATATACTTCTGAACATTCTCATTTCCGTCTTCTACCTGCAACTTAATCGGATGTCCGATAAAGAATCCATTCATTGTATCTACCATGTATTTCGCAAAATTCACGGCAATACGGTTGTCCGGCTTCCATTTCGGCTTAAGCGGCTCATGGAATATCGGATAATCTGTCTCATATGCATCTTTCAAACGTTTAAACCGAAAGGCGCACTCTGCACTATGCCTTGTTATAAATTCATTTAATTTATCATCTGTCAGTTTTTCTTCTGACGGTAATCGAAACAACACTTTATAGTCCTCCTTTCAGGTTTCTATTTAAACGAGGTTTATCCCCAAAGATTGTATATACAAAGTATCTTACTGCGTCCATTGCATGGTCATATTGTTTTATCGGCTTATCTTCCCCTCGTTCAGCGGCCTTTGCATCCCAAATGTACGATGCGAACTCTTTGATTGTGTTTTGGCAAACATTGGAAAAGATAATTTTAAGCAAATTCAACTTTGTGGACACCAGTCTGATACCATCTTCTACATCGTTCTTTGCTTTTATTACTCTAAATCCTCTTTTTCTCAACTCAGCAATAAATGAAGCTGCTGCCGGATCGATGATAACGGCTTTAATCTCCGTTCCATCCAGCCAGCTTTCTAAATCTTTTGCATATTCTGCATCTGTCTTTTGCCTTCCTTTGTCTCGTCCAGAGTAATAGTATTCTCTGGTGCAGTACCAAACACCATCTGTTCCTTTGTTCCACAGCAGGAAAACTGTGGCATTCTGTGTTCCGTAATCGCAACTAACGTATCTATTGCTATTTATCAGCTTTGTTTGGAATGCATTCGGATCTTCCACATGCTTTTCATTATCGAACATGTCATAGATAACACCTTCTGCCATCGCCCACAGGCCGAGAATGTAACGCTTGTAGAATACTCCTCTGTATGTATTCCGGTATCTTTCTTTGATCTTTTCACTGAGGCTCAGGTTATCATCCATTACGAAATGTGCGTATAGGATATTCTTGACCGGTTCATCTTTCGCCCTTAACTCTGCTGCCCGTTCTTTTCCAATGTATCCAACGGCTCTGTCTATCCAATTGACCTTAAACCAATGGTAAGGTCCGGAAGGGTTGCAGTTAAACCAGAACTTCGATCCATCTACCGAACATCGGCCAGTAGCCTGATTCACGAAACTTTCCGGCATAAGTGCCACTTCATCAAAAAAAACTCCCGCCAGTGTGATTCCCTGTATCAGGTCCTGGGAGCTTTCGTCCCTTCCTCCGAATATGTAGAAGTTATTAGTCGTTTTTCCTCTTGTGATCACTATCAGGTTGTCAGCTCTGTGGTCTACCACGCCGTAGCCTCTTGCCTTTAGCATGAGCTTGAGCCAAAATAGTACGTTCCTTCGAAATGATCCGATGGTTTTCCCGCACATGGCAAAATTCTGTCCGTTGAACGTTTCCATCGCCCACATCACGTAGGACAGCGACATGCACACTGTCTTTCCTGATCGGATAGCTCCATCTGCTATGATTCCGTCATAGTCTTTTACGGGCGACGTCGCACACCACCATGTCAGTACCTGCTTCTGCTTTTTTGAGAACGGTTTGAACTTGAATATCTGGTTATATACTGTCTGCAGACGGCTTTTCTTCATAGCCTGGATCTTTTTCTTCAGATTTGTGATCTTTTCATACATCCTGATCACCCCAAACTTCTGAAGCTGTAGCATTCATGGCATCCATGAATCCGTCGTCCGCTGTTTCATGCGATCCTCCATCCTGTTTCATGATCTGGAGTTCTAACTGCATCGTAGCAAGTTCTAACTTGGCATCATCGTGGCCAAACTTATGGATAGCTTCGATTGCTTTCTGTTTCTTGGCCTGTACTCTCGTGAGTGCATCTTCTATCTGCTGGATCTGGCCAAGTATTCCGGCATATTCTTTTAGTTCTGTACAGTCTCCTTTTTCCAGTCCATCGGTGTATTTTACTACCGTCATTCCCGGAGGCGGCTTCTCATCCTCGTTTTGCTGTGTTTCGGCATTTTTTAATGCTTCTATTCGGTGTAGCATTCGATATTCACGTACTGTAAGTAGCTGTATCTCCTGCAACAACAACTGTTCTTTATCCAATCCAATCATGGAAGTTAGCTGCTCTTCTTCCCGATTCAAGGTATTAAAAAAGAGAGTTTCAAACTCTCCTGTATTGACTGCATTCTTGTTTCCTGGCGGTCCCCCTTTTTTTCTTTCCGAACGTTCGCTTTTCTTATCCGAACGTTCGCTATCCCATTTGTGAGTACACTTCCATCGCCGAACCGTCCCCTCTGGCAGATTTAGTTGACTTGCAATCTCAACTAATTTCACGCCTTTCAGGTACATGGCCTTCGCCTTTTCGATTCGCGGATCTGGTGCTCTTGCCATGTACCTTCACCTCTTATTCGTCGTTTTTTATATTTATATTTTGCATTAGAAAAGCACCCCGGAGGGTGCCTAAAATTATTTTTCTTTATTTTCCAACAACTTTATTAAATCATCTGATAAGAAACTTACTTCTTGTTGCTTCGGAAATACATCTTTAATTTCAGTTGGCGCATCAATTGCTGAATATATTTGCATACCTTTGTCCATCCAGAATGCTAATTTTTCCAAAGTCTTTCCGACTTTATCTCTTTCTTCTCCATCTTTTAACTCCCCAAGTTCTCTCTCTAGCTCAGTAACACTATTTTGAGTTAAAACCTGATTTGTTTTTTTGTACGTTTCTAATAATTCTACTGCAATTTCATCTTTTACTTCAAGAGTTCTCAATGCTTCTTCCTGCATTTTAACAGTCGTTATATGAGATTTCATTTTTATTGCATTATCAACAATCTTGGCTAAATTAGATATTATTGTTGTTGCAGCCGCCCCACCGATAGCAAATGTTAACCATGTAGACCCAACATCAATTGTTCCATACTTTATTTGTCCATCTTTATCATTCAAATATGGACACTGCTTTATTACAAAATTCAAGTCTTCAATGCATTTAGCAAATTCTCCCAATTCATCAAATTCCGGCATTTTTATATCAAACCCGTATTCTTCATTTGTCATTTTGTTCGGATTGATAGTTTCATACATGTCAATAATTGTTTCCATAGCTACAATTAGTTTTTCTCTCGCAGTTATAAAACTATTCTTTGTAGTCTCGGTTATATCAAAGTCATCTCGATCCCGATATACAATAGGGATAGCTTCATACACTTTTCTTGCATATGCTCTTAGTGGATTTATTTTACCAAGCTCATTTAACGCAATGCTTTTTTCCCTCCAAGCTTTTATTGACCAAATTACATTTCCATTAGCCGTCCTATCATTAACTTTCATTTCCTTAACATATCCTACATATTTTTTACATGTATAATACATTCCATATAACCTCATTGCATTTTCCTCCGCCCTATCTAAAACCTACTTCTATAATATCTTATTTCTCGACATTACGCAACGGAAAAGACACCCGCGTTGCCAGGTGTCCTCTCTAGGTTTTATTAGGTTGTGGAGGAACTGATCGAATGATTTAATATCTGTTTATCAATTCCAGTATAAGGATAGCAAACTTGCATACTAAACTTCAATAAACTAACACAAATAAAGATAAATTATGTTGGCAACTTTAAATGCGCCAGCGCTCTTCCATGCAATTTATGTACCCACTGCTCACTATAATCCATTTTCTCCGCAATCTCCCAGAATCTTAAGCCTTTCACATATCGATAAAACAACACGTCGTTCTCATCCTCGTTCTTTATCTCCTTAATCTGCTTTTCGATAGAAACATAAGATTCAACGCAACTTTCCTTTTCTGCCCCAAGTTTTTCTACCAACGAATCAATCCTTGCCAGCTCATCAGATAGATCCTTCTGGTTTCCGTTTCCATGCGGCATGCCCGAATAATCAATTGCCTTCACCGATGCAGCTAATTCTTTCAGTTCAATAATTTCATCATCAATACGGTTGATACGTCTTCTACTGGTTCTGTATCCTCTCAGATATTCTTTCTTCCGGTTATTCTCATTCTTGACATTGTTTTCTTCCAGCCTCTGCTCCACCGGCATCAACTCCCTTCGTTACGTCTACTCCAATCTTCTTTAGATAATCATCCACCGTATAGTTCCGATAAGCTGGTGGTGTATGGAATCTCTCGCTTGCCTTTTTATCGATATTCAATTCCAGCTCATCATAATGTTGTTGACCTTCTAGTCTTTGTTTCTTTGTACTTCCTCTGTTCAATCATTTCTCAGCTCCTTCGTCGTTTTGTTTGTATGGTTCCGGCAATGGCATCCAGGCTTTCATATCCTTCCAATCATTTCCGCTTTCCAGATAATAGAACTCATCAATGCCATTAATGTCTGTCCATGTCCTTTTTCCATCTGTCACTATGATCTCTTCGCTATCTTCCGGCAATTTGCAATCAAGCATATATTCTACTGCATCTGTGTTGCGATACTGTTTCTTTTCCTCTTCTGTAAGTTCACGCCATTCTACCGGTATCCATTTGTTCCCGACATTTGTGTCGGAAACATCCTCACGGTCCTCATACATCCCTGAGTTATCTACCAGCTCGCCAAGTTCATGCCCTATCGGTTTCCATAAATGCAGACAATTTTTTGATAAATTCACATATTCTGATTTCTTCGGATGAATCTGATATACTTCCTCTTCATCTTCAAAGAAGATCTCTTTCAGTGTGCACATATCTTCCCATGATGGAATTCTGAATTTGTGTTTCGGTGACACACTTACATGCTCATAACCATTTTCATTCTCACACCACACGACAGAACACGTCCCGCAATCCGGAAATCTTAAAAATGGGTAAAAAAATACCAACCACCAAATACCGATGGTTGGTAGATGAAATTTACTACACATATATTTCTACGTTGTATCTATGTTCGTTTTTTCCTATATATCCAAAACTTGCACATATTTTTTCTTCACAATTCTTTTTCGTCTTAACTTCCTTTACGATTTTTCTTGTATCCACAACATTCTCTCTTAATTCATCATTAATAGGAATATAACGATATAGTGCAATAAAAACTGCTCTATTATCCAATACAATTGTTCGTATATACTTATACTCATCGCTTATAGCAGCAGGATTAAAAGTTGCCCCTTTACAGAAAACAACTTCCACACACCAGTTTTTCTTTGGCGCCGGAATCCATGTTACATCTTGCTTTAATATCTCATCATCAAGACAAATTTCATCAAACAGGTATATATAACTCATAACTATTTCATATCTATCAGATAAAGGTAATAGTTCAAATTCCATTAAATGTCTGTCTCGATTTCTTTCTACAATTCTATTCTTCTTAACATATTCCGATGTAAAAGAGTATTGGCACTTTCCAGATTCATGAATTGATAATTTTGTTTGATTTTCATTTGATTTTGAAACAATATAAACATCATTCTTTTCTGGTATAATTGTCGTTAAACTTGAATGTTTATTCTTGTCTCCAATACAAAATCTGTACTTTTCCTTTTTGCTCATTGGCATTTCCTCCCGTACATTTGATACGGGAATTATACCATTCCAACCATCAATATTCAATTGTCAAGGTTCGACACTATTCTACATTTCTATCTTCTTTTCTTTCTCCTCCCAGTATTCAACTATATATTCTTTCTTCCCCTTCGCATTACCTGGAATCGTCCTGTATCCGATCTTAACCGTATATCCCGCCTTCACCAGTAGCCTTGCGATCATCAACCGTTCTTCTTCATTTAAGCCAACCGTCCCGCCACGGACATTATGTATTATCGCCATCGTTTTCTCCTTCCTCTGGAATCAGTTCCGGAAAATCAAATATCGTCATTTGTCCCTCAATATTTTCAGCTTTTCTTTTTTCTTCTTCCATTCGTTTCTTTTTGTATTCGTTGTATTTCATTCGATACTCATAACTCTTTCCGAAGATATTCCATGCTGCCTTTACTACATTCGGCTCATACTTTCGAATCTTTTCAAGATCTTCTACTGCCTTATATGATATTGGACATCCGCAGCATCCTGTTCTGGTCAATCCATATACTTCATATGCATCCGAATATTTTATTTTGTAATACTCCTTATACCATGCCTTATCCTTATCGGATACATAGTAGAGCGGTCTCAACCGATACTGACCATCTGCAGTTTCCGTGAAACAAAGAGCCGTATTATCTTTTCTCGGTACCGATCTCATTCCGCCTTCATCTCTACGCTCTCCGGTTATAATCATCTCATAGCCCTTTTGCACATCATGAGCAAGCTTTTTCTTGCAATAGTAACAACATGTCGCGCTTATCATGAAGTCCGGCGGATATTCGCTAATGAAGTCTCGCATATATTTTGACGAATTGATTACCAACTGTATATTTGGTCTTGGTTCCCCTACAGAATTGCAACAACAAAGAAAATTAATCAGGCTCTCACATTTTGGATATCTTGCTTTTAACTCTTTTCTCTTCGCCACTTTATCTTCTGCCTGATCGTATTCATCCGCTATAGACAGCGGCACACCCTTCTTTTGCCATTCTGACAAGCCTCCAGACATAATCTTCGACACAAATGGGATTCCATATGTTCTTGATGCCCGGACAATATTAATCTTCGGTCTTCTCTCCTCAATCTCCGCCTCATACTTTTCCGCAACATATTTCACATGATCTTTTGTTGCTTTCATTTCCAAACCTGTATTAAAAAATACATATTTGATTGGCGGCAGTCCAAATATCGATCTAGTCCGCTCAATCAAATCAATCATAATGTCACTGTCTGATCCGCCAGAATATGAACATATAGCATTTGGATGTTCTCTTAATCTTTTAGCGATAATGCTTTTAATTGCTTCAAACTTTGCCGGCGAATCAAAATCCGCATAATCTGGTCTGTTTGTATAAACTTTACTTACTCCGCTTTTCATTTTCTCAAAAGGAGCCGATGCATCATTACTCCGGCCGGAGCTCCGTCTCCTTTCTGAAATTTACTTTTCTCTTTTTATCATTCTGTGTCTTTTCTTACTCCCAGTAGATCTTTCTCCAATTGCTTCATGTCATAACTACGTTCATGTGCATTGCTGAATCTGGTACTCTTCTTTCCTGTTTTCTTATTACCCTTGTCCTGATTTAGCGGAAATAGACCACTCCATCCATTCATGATCGACTGATCGATAATTGCTATCTGTTCTTCCACATCATCGGACATTTTCCGCAATTTTCCTACTGCAAGCTGTATTGCGCGATCAGTTAACGGTTTCTTGATCTGCTTCCGAAAACGGATATACTCCAAAAAAGCTGTATCAAGGCGCGAGTCGCCCGTATATGATTCGGATTCTGTATTCGGATTCGTATTCGGATTGGATTGGATTACGGGAACATTTGCTTGCATTTGATTACTTGTGTTTACATCTGCATACATATGTTTGCAACTGTTGTCAGATGTAATATCGTTCCCTTCTTCCGGACTTGGATATCTACTCTTCTTTGCACGAATGTTCTGATGCGACTGCCAAGCTGGTAACTGAAGGTACGGTTTTTCTTCTACCTCGTAGTGTCGCACCAAGCCAACCGACACCAACTTATTGAGAGCATCTTCTATATTCTTATTCGTTACATTCTTGAGCGGAAAACAGGTCCCTTTTATAATCGCTACCCTTCCATCAAATCTTCCATAATCATCACAGCTTACTATCAACCGGTAAAACAGAACTTCTTCGAACCAACTGAGCTCATTAATGCTGTCGCTCGTCCTGATCGACTCTTTTAATATTCTGTTTGGCACGTTTACACCTCTTCTATTTCTACTTCTATACGCGGACGCTCTTTGTCCACAAAGAACGCATCCTGAAACCCTGTGATATAGCTCCATCCATCGTCCCTAAGTACTTTTGTCTGCACAAGTGCATCCTGAATCACCTTTCTGCCAAAAGAACTGATATTGTCCAAATCTCTTCTCTTATTTGGCTCATACCATCGATATCTGATTATGACTGGTTTTGTAATCCGCAATCTTCCTAACTGTTCTAAAATAGCCCGGATCACAACCGCATCGTTCTTTTGTTTCATCTTGGCACCTTTATACTGATTCGTCCGGCACGCCCTTGTATAATCATTCATGTTGTCTAATCTTCCATTAATGGTCAACAGATGCTGCACACTTTCTCCACCCTTCAAACGTCTGTATCATACAGAGTCTTTTTAATTGTATTTCTCTGGCTCTATGTAAATCCTGAGCTGTATATTTATGAAATGCAGCTTCATCCACCGGATCACCGGGAATCGGTCTGAAAATCCCTTCACCTACATTAATAATACAATCTCCATTGTTGTTTGCTTTGTTGATCATGGATCTTAAAGACCTATCAACATTTCTATCATAAGGTCTGGCAATTGCATGCTTATGACCATCCGCAATTCTATTAAAATAGCTTTCTGCTTTTTCTCGAGTCGTCATACTTCTCCTTTCTGCCAGAGCCTGGCTCTCTGGCTGTGATACAACATATTGCGCAAGAACTTCATGTCTTATACGTTACATTTCTTAGTTACAATGCCAGGTGAATCTATAGTTAACTTGTTACATCCAACTTCTTCCAAAAATCTTTATGAAGTCTTCTCTTGTCCCATGATGGCTTTCAAAATGTTCTTGTGCCATCTGTTTTAATTGCAAATCCAGTCCGCGATTCGGATTATCATGAACGGAGTTAATTCCAAATTCATGTAAATAACTTGCTATCGGAATGACGTACCCATATTTCTCCGATAATTCTCTTCTGGAGCCATAAAAAATATGATGTCTGTGCACGTACGGTGTACCAGTAAAATAGCAGTGATCCATATCGTCCGTGAACACGCTCCAAAGTTTTTTAGACATCCACACCATACCTTTCTTTCAGAAGTCTCTTTTCTTCCGGTGTTGCAATTTCGCTATCCGGAATCTGCGCATCCTTACACATAATGATCAGACCTGATATCAGTCGCGCCATTTCTTCTGAATTATATGTGTGACTACCTCGAAGCAGTCGATAAGTCCGATACAGAAGCCCATCTACTCCTTGCCGTACCTGCGATGTTGACTGCAGGTGATAATCCATAGCATTCCGCACTTTATTTTCTGCCTCTTCTGTATCTGGAATTGTAACGAATACAGCTTTATTCTCCATTATTTCCAACTGTCCATATCTTTCCAGACACATATTGTGCATTTCCGGATTGCTCAATTCCAATCTTCTGGCAAGTTTTGTAATCAGCACCCAATAATATGCATTCGCATCCAGGCTTCTTTTTTTACGATATTTCTTGATTTGAATAACAAGCTTCTCACAATCTTTCAGTTCCTGGAATGCATCTCTGGCATCCTCATTCACTTCTACAGAGATGCTCTGCTTTTTAGTAACATAGTCCATCTTTAAACCTTCGAGCTTTCCTGTAAAGTTCATTAATCATCACCATACTTTTTCTTAATCGCATTCAGCATCTTTGCACACTCTGTCTCCGTAAGCGTGTCCATTGTCTTTCCGTTTCCACACACCCAGGCTGCCAGATCAATACCGTGTGCCGTGCACTGTGTTTTCAGTGTTTTCTTTTTAGCTTCTGATGCAAGATTTTCCCCCGTTCCCGGAATTTTTGCTTCCAGTTTGTTGTATTCTTCTTTCAGCCACAAATTAAATCCAAGGCCGGTATGAATAGCCACACACTTCACAAATGCTCTGCACATGCTATTCCATACTCTCTGCTGACTCATCGAATTATCTTTTACTGGATTCGCACCATTCATTACCGGTGTCTGCATCTCGTATTCTTTATCATCGATTACAACTTTGATTCTGGTTTCATAACAACGGTTTGTATTTCCATTTTTATCCGTAAACTCAATATCGGTCTTTCTTAAGCTACTCCCAGTCTGCGGATCAGGAATAGGTTCCCAGTACACTTCAGTTGCACCATTCTTCCTCAATAGCTCAATGCATTTTGCCCAGTTTAGATATGTAAATCCATCTCTATCTTCGCAGTATTGGCTTACATCAATCTTTATCAGCTCTTCATAGCTTTTAAGTGCCATCTATTCTTCCTCACTTTCTTTTTTCCGATTAATCGAATATCTGTATTCTCCAATACTATATTTATCAAACATAGAAACAATCTCACTTGCTTCATATAAACTGTTCACTTCGAAGATCACTTTATCTTCACACTCATACACACCAACAGTCTTATACGTCCTTACAACTTCTATATTCCACATTACAATATCCTCCTGTACATATCATTCATACACACTTCACACAGATTTTCTTCATTGATATGCATATAAATTGAATCTCCTTTATACAAAGGCGCGTCACAATTATCGCAAAATGCAACCGGATCAGGATCATCTGGCGGTGTTGTCTTCCACGAATCATATCCTGGAATATTCTCCATTTGACTAATTTCCTTTCTTCGTTTAAAATACAATTGACTAATTTCTTTTGTGCCGGATTCGGATTCTTTCCTTTCTGGCACTCTTTTTATACGCTTTTAAAATACTGTGCCTGTCCGGCTTCGACTCTTAATCCGGAAGTTCCGATCTCCAGATTGTACGGACCGGCTGCTGCATCATTGCTATATCCATACACATCACCGTCCAGAATCTGCACCGACACATGCCGGATGCCATGCTTTGCAGCCACTCTCCGGATATCTTTCAGCGCCCGGACTACATTTTCATCTGTAGCAAATCCAAGCCATTTTTCTTTCACGCTCTGCACTTTTTCACCTTCTCTCTAATAAAATGTCATAAATATCACCACCCAGAATCCAACTACTGACACGCCAATCAGCGCCACCAGGATTCCGAGAATCCAGCAGAATACTTTGTACGCCATCTGCTTTCTTCTTTTGTATCTTTTAATTCCCTGCTCTCTCATTGCTTTCATCAGTACCCAATAAAGAGCCAGTGGAGAAACATCAAAACTGCTGCCGTGTAACAGGACAGACAGATCAGCAGTGCACTCTGCGTCGCTTCGCTCATTTTTCTCTTTCTTCTCATGCTCTATCTCCTTTCTGATCTTATACAGATCTTGTTTAAAACCTTGTATCACCTTGTTTAAAGCTTGTCTTACTTTAACCGCCTAAGCGGTTTTCTCTTTTAAGTCCTTTAATCTTCCAACGATGAAATCCGAAAAGCTCCGGACAATCCGGTTCACCTCTTCCGGTGTCTTATCCCGGTATGCATCATCGGAGATATGGCAGGTGCAGCCATTGTTGTTCATTGTTTCTACAATCATCTTCCTGCCCTCCTGTGTTCTTATTTCATGTTATGTGGTATGGTTTGTACTTGTTGCGGTTCTCTGGTATAATTTTCCTATCAAATGATGAAAGGAATCGAATATGGATTATTCTAAAATCACCCTTATTTTTCGCGAACGTGTCAAACTTTTCATAATGCGCTTTATTCGCCCTGTTTCCGCCAAGTTCATAGGTCAAGATTGTTATAATCTGGAACACGTATATAAATTCATTTACTCTACTTATGAATTTGCAAATACATTGAAAAGCGAAAGTCCGCATCCTAATGCCTATTACCTTACTGATAACTACAGACGTTACCGAACTTGGAAACGAAAACAGTTTTACGACACAAAAGTCTGGCAATTAATCATTTCCATTGTCGCAGCCGTTATTGCTTCTTTAATTACAAATTATCTACTTAAATAACAGCATTACTATGGCTACCAGCAATACCATGATAATGATTCGATACCGAAAGACTCTTCTATCGAAGTAGTGATACAGCTCTGCCAGTTCCGGTTGGATTTCATGAAATTCAAACCACTTGCGTTCATCCTCACTTTTCATCTACTCCCTCCCTTCTTCTGAACCTGTTTCATCTGTTGCAAATTACTAACTACTTTCCTCTGTTATTGGAATATTTCTCATACTTATTTTTATGATTTCGTTTCACTCGAATCTTTTTCTTTCTCGAAATCTTACCTCTTGTCTTTCCTGTAAAATGATTAAAATTATAGCCTGGCATTGTCTTTCTCCTTTTTTTCTCTTATACTTTTCTTACAGGGTATGCCAGTACCCAAGTTTCCAAAGAAAGGAGTACTTTTATGGCTTCTATAATTAATGTTTTTAAAAGCCTGTCCCTCGATGAATTGAATTTTGCAATAGCGCTTTTGGCTCTCTTACTTTCTGCGTATAGTATTTACTACACGCAAAAATGCAATAGACGAAAAATCAAAATCCATGCTGATGTTCTATATTTCGAAGAACCAGATCCACCAATCCATTGGTTCACAATTCATAATGTTTCTACTGTATCTGTTACTATCACGGATATTCAGTTCTTTTCTCCAAACGGAAGCGCATTACATCCGTTAACAAGCTATGAACCTCAGCAGACATATTCTGAAGCAGGCCCATTTCAACATGTACTTCCGGATATTATTCCGGATTACAAATATTCAGAGCCATTGTTGGATGAAGTTGTACTTTACCCTCATACATCTGAAGAATTCGGATATTATTTTGATTCACCATATACTTCCATGAAAATTGATATAACTGCGCAAGAACGAATTTATCATTTCTCGAGACATCAATCTTTTTTAGTTCATTTTCCTAATATAGAAAATTAGGTAAATGTTGCAAACTGCCGATATTGTTGAAAATATTGTTGTTGCTAATTGCACTCTTTCTTCACTCTCCTTTCTCTGAAACTGAATCATCTGTTGCTGAAATCAATTCATCCACAGTACATTTCAGAATATCGGCTACTTTCTTAATGTTTTTAACTGTTGGACTCACACTATTTCCCCATTTGCAAATACTGCCCGTCGATACATTTGCTTTTTCCTCTAACTTGTTAATCGAAATCCCACGTTCTTTTGCAAGTTTACAAATATTTTCGTAAATCAAATTCACACCTCCTTTTTCAATATAAGTTCTGAAAAAATCACTAAATATTATTGACTAACTTCTGAAAATATCCTATAATTTGAATTACCACAAACAAATAAATAGCATATTTGCCATTCTGATTATTTTTGCGATTTTTTCAGAACTTGTAATTTTATTATACGCGATATATTCAGAATGTCAAGAAGTTTTTGCGATTTTTTCAGAAAGGGCCCAAAAATATGAAAGAACGTATTAAAAGCTTGTGCAAAGACTATGGAATATCAATGAACAAGCTCGAAGAAACTCTTGGATTCGGAAAGGGGTATATCAGTAAATTAGGAAACAGTACACCTAATGCTACGAAAATAAAGAAAATTGCTGATTACTTCAATGTATCTGTCGACTATTTAATAACAGGAAATGAATCAGATACAGAAAAGTATTATTTAAATGATGAAACTGCACAGGTAGCACAAGAGATATTTGAAAACAAAGAACTGAAAGCGCTGTTCGATGTCCAGAAAGATATGGATCCGGACGACTTAAAAGCTCTGCATAGCATGGCTCTCGCGCTTAAACGAAAGGAACGTGGTGATATTGACGACACCGGATGTTAATGTCGTTCTTATGGACTTTCCTAGTAAAAAAGGAAATGAAATGGTTGTTCCGAACGAAGACGGAAGCTACACGATACTGATCAATGCCGGATTGAATTATGAATCTCAGCTTAAGGCATATGAGCATGCCATGAGTCATATAACAAAAGATGACTTTTTAAAAGGTAATGTACAAGAAATTGAATACTACGCTCATCATCCACACAAAGATCCAGAACCGGCTCAAATCTATCTTGATCGCATCAAGCAACTGCAAGCGAAACGAAGACGATTAAAGAAACGGATTGCTCGTGATCAAAAGCGTGTTAAATTTCTCCAAGAACATTGTGATATGTTCCAACGAGCTGAATATCATTATTTATATGGTGAAGATTTATAAATATCGCTTTACCATGGTAAAGTATTGGAGGTACAAATGAAAACAGTTAGTTTAATTAATATGAAAGGCGGGGTTGGAAAGACCACTGTTGCCGTAAATCTTGCAGATTTTTTAGCAAATCGTGAATCTCAACGTGTTTTGTTAGTAGATGTTGACCCTCAATTTAATGCCACACAATGTTTACTGCAAGGCGATCAATATGTCGATTATATAGAAAAAGGAGGATATACTATTGTTGACATATTTGATAATTCAACTCGCATAACAAATTCTATCGTAGATGGCACTGCAAGACATGAACCAGTTAAATTCTCGGAAATCAAACCAGTTAAATCTTCACGCGGCTTCGATTTCATTCCTGGTTCTTTACAATTATTTAAATTGGAGATGAGTGCTGGAAGCGGACGAGAAAATCGACTTTCTCACTATTTAAAAACTCTCGAAAATGAATATGATTATGTTATAATTGATTCTCCTCCTACCCCATCAGTTTGGATGGTAAGTGCACTTATTGCGTCAGATTATTACTTAATTCCTGTCAAACCAGATCCAATAAGCATGACTGGTATCGATTTACTTCAGGGGATTATACGAGAGCGCTCTGAGAACTATGGTTTTCGTTGTAAATGTTGCGGTATAATTTTAACTATCGTTGATACTAGAAGTACATTAAGAAAAGACGCGGAAACATTTTTTTCTACCAATTCTCGTTGGAAAGGACAACTTTATGCAAAAAGTATATTAAAAAGAGCAAATATTGCTAAAGGACAGCTAAACAATCAATTTATTCGGGATATTGATGACAGCACCCTCAAAGCTGATTTTTCATTAATCGTAAAAGAATTTATAAGGAGGACCGAATAATAATGACCGAAACTCAGAAAAAGAAAAAAGATTTTGAACGAACTATGAACTTTCTAGAGGATCTCTGTTGGTTCTTGGACTCTGGAAAAAAGAATGATTACAAGGAGATTGCAAAACTTCTTGAAAACATTAAACATCCCGCTCCCAACACCCTTGCATTACAGCTAGGGCAAGAGCCAGATGAGCTTATCGGAATCTTACCACGTCTTCTTACGGACAAAACTCTCTTCAATACCAACGGTACACTTGCCGAATTTTCATCAGATGTACTAGGTATACAGATTTTAAACTGGCACAAACGTTCCCGCAACGAAATGATTGGAGTCATCATATGTCAAGTCCAAGAAGATGATAATGTTAGAGATGGAATTTCTTCGTACCTTTTGTCAAATATCTTAAAAAACAAAGATAAAATAAATAAATATAGAAAAGAGACCGAAAAATCAAGTAATAAATTCTTGTGGAACGATGCTATTCAACGAATTATAGGAGATAATCTCTATGAATAGAATTGTTAAACAAGATTATGAAAGGCTAGTGGAATATTTTTCACTTTATAATTTAAAAGAAGTTTGTACAGATACTGCATTTCTCGAGCAATTAAAAACACTACACCGAAAGTTATACGCATATCTTCTGTTTTTACGAGAAGCAGAAGATACTAATTATTACTCTAATAGTACTGTCACTTCTTATTATGATGAAGCTGGCTCTGATTTAATTTTATCTTTATTTTGCTGGACTAACGGTGCATATAAACCTGCCGAATTCCAACTTAGAAGTTGTATTGAAAATTTTTTGAAAGCCTCTTTATATTTAGAGTGTAATGATATAATAAACAACAAAAGTGTGTCAGAAATAATGGAATACTCTTCTTCTAGCCAATTTTTTCATGATGATTTTTGCCAGAAGAAACTTTTATTATTAAAAAATACATATTCTTCTCTTTGTGCATTTGTTCACAGTAGCCCAGATAAATTAACTTCACATTCTGCTTTGATACAATTACCACAATATAATGCAAAATATTCTAAAGAATATGCTACGTATTATACTAGGGTTTTGGATTCCATTCTAGGTACCATATACTTTATAAATTTCAAAGCAGTTTTTAAAATGCATTCTCTTAATAGAGAACTCTTTTTACAAGGGTTATCTTCTTCAGATAAAAAAATAATATATGAACAAAAGAGCAATTTTTAATTCATTAGTATCTCTAACCATAAATACACTGCCCTCTTGATACTTATGTATTTGTATGGCGGAGATATCTGATTGAATAAATGAACTCTGGAAAAAACGAAAGGAAGAGACATATGAAAAAGAAGAAAACGCTACTAGGATTGATTGCTGCCATTGCGATCATTGTCATCGGTATTTGTGTTTGGTACTTTCAGGTGAAAAAGCCTCATGATCTTGCAGAAACAAAGTTTAATGCTGCAGTCAAAGAAGTGGAAGCCAAGAATACTGAACTTACCTCTGCAATGAACGATGCTCAGAAAATATTGGACAAAAAGGAAGCAGTTTATGATAACACTACTAAAGAAGCCTTTATTACTGCTCTTTCCGATGCAAAAGCAGCACAGCGCAAAATACCAGATCTACCAAAAAAGACAGCAGACATCAATGCTGAAACGAAAAAGCTTTCTGAACCACTGGATTACTCCTCTGTAATTAATGCTATTTCTGAAAAACAAACAGCTTATCAGAACAGCGTTCTGCAGATGAAGCAAATCACTAATCCTAATGAAGATTTCGTTATTCAGCGCTTAAAGGGAATTCCAAATATTTCCGGATATCAAGCAGTCACAGAAGATCATGATCCAAACGGAAATCTAAATAAACAGGGAGGCTACACTTCCACAGTTTATTTTTCTACTCCTCTTATCGACCAATCTAGTGTATATGGAAATGACATTGTAGATAAAGGAACTGAATGCGGTGGAGCTATCGAAGTTTATGCATCAGAAGAAGATGCCGAAAAGAGAGATTCGTATCTTGCCAGCTTTGATGGTGCAGGAATGTTAAATTCCGGATCTCACAAAGTTTTAGGTACTATCGTAATCCGAACCTCAACCAAATTAACAGCTACACAGCAAAACAAGTTCACCAACAACATTACAAACAAATTATTAGAATTACAGTAAAATACTAAAAAATCCCCGGTGTTACCAGCACCAGGGAAAACGAGAAAACTATAGGGTGTTTGGAACACAGTACAATTCTCTCCATCACAAAGATTATTGTATCACAAAAATCCGGCACCGTATAGGTGTTATTTTTTATACGCAAAATTAAGCGACCTCACACATATACTAAGGAAAGGTGATACATATGCAATATGAAGAATATCTTATCTATCTCCGGAAGTCCAGAAGTGATGCTTCTCTGGAAGCTATGGGCGTGGATGTCCTGGAACGGCATGAGCAGATCTTACTTGATCTTGCCAAACGAATGAACTTATCCATTGGCGGGATTTATCGTGAAGTCGTTTCCGGAGAGTCTATATCCGCGCGTCCGGAAATGCAGAAGCTTTTATCTGAAGTTGAATCCGGACGTTGGGAAGGTATACTCGTAATGGAAGTGGAACGTCTGGCGAGAGGTGATACTGTCGATCAGGGAATTGTTCAAAGAGCTTTCCAGTATTCCGGAACGAAGATCATCACTCCGACAAAGACCTATAATCCAAATAATGAATTTGACGAAGAATACTTTGAGTTCGGACTCTTCATGAGCCGGAGGGAATACAAGACAATCCGCCGCCGGATGCGCGCCGGTGTGACTGCTGCCGTGAAGGAAGGAAAATGGCCGTTCAATCAGGCACCCTACGGCTGGCAGCGCGTGAAGCTCGAACATGGGCGTGGATGGGTGCTCGCTCCGGATCCGGACGAAGCTCCGGTCGTGAAACTTATCTTCCGGCTCTATACCGGTCCCGATCGCATCGGAATTACCCACATCTGCAGATATCTGGACAACCGGGGAATCAAGCCAAGGAACGGAGATACCTGGCTGGAATGCAGCGTCATGGGAATCTTAAGGAACATTGTCAATGATCAGCGAGTCGGCATTGGGCGAAGAAAGGTTGTAAAGCAAGTCCAGAACGGTTCTGTCAGTAAGGTGCGTCCTCACAGTGATTACGATTTCACTGCTCCAGGACTGCAGCCACGATTGATTGATCATGATGTATTCCTCGAAGCGCAGGAATATCTTGCCAAAAACTCTCATAAGCTGCCAGAATCCTATGGAATTAAAAACCCGCTTGCCGGAATCCTGGTCTGCTCCTGCTGCGGAAAGAAAATGCAGAGAAGACCGGCTTCCAGGGACGGCTCTTCCGGAAGATGTCCATATGACGTTTTAATGTGCAATACCAGAGGCTGTCCCACCATCGGCTCAACGCTTGAGCTGGTAGAGCGTGAACTCATACAGGCACTATCCGACTGGGTAGCTGGATACCAGTTAGATCCGACTCTGGAAGTTGAGAACAAAGTTCCGGAAAAAGAACAGCTTCTCTCTTCCGCTGTCAGCAATCACGATTTATTACTAAAACAAAATGGAAACTTATACGATCTGTTGGAACAGGGGGTCTACACCACCGAGATCTTTCTGGAACGTTCCCACGAATTACAGAAACGTATCAAAGAATCGGAAGAACACATAGAAATTCTAAAAAAAGATCTGGAATATGAAAAAGAGAAAATAGCAAACATAGAGAACTTCATCCCTTCCTGCAAGGAACTTCTCTCCTGCTACTGGGACTTATCCGCCCAGGACCGGAACAAAGCTCTGAAAATGCTCCTGGAAAGTGTCGAATACACGAAAACGAAGCGAAATCGTAAGGGAGATAAGGATAATCCTACTTTTACACTGAATTTAAAGCCCCGAATCCCGCGTATTTAGGGGCTTTTTCATTAGCGACAACATTTATGGGCGCAAGAACTGGCTCACTTAGAAATCGTCTGTGCTATTGTTTATCAACTTACAAAAAATATGACAATGGAAGAATTAGAAAAATCCGGTTTTGATAAATATTATGTAGATCATACGCTTGCACTCTGGCCACAGTCTGCCGGCGGTGTTCCTTGGAGCGCCACTACTTTCCAGTCCAAAGGTGATCCCATCACCGATTTAAGCGAAGATATGGCTGCGGAGGGTGCGATTGTATAAAGACAACATTGAGGTTTTAAAAGAAAGTTCCCGATAA
>OLRL01000060.1_pt1 | contig 100179 bp, 86 predicted proteins | sample 1643201 | NCBI WGS metagenome assembly OLRL01 (sample SAMEA3136649, study PRJEB25190) | human gut metagenome | biome: human gut; feature: human-associated habitat; material: faeces | place: Austria | collected 2013
GCTGCTGTGTTACCAGGGAGTATGGACCTGTGGAACGTGCATGGATCTTATCGTCAACAAGGTGATGCAGTTTCAGGTAGTGCATGTGTCCGATTGTTACCGGGCTGTCAAAATACTCACCTGTACGTCCGTCACGGAGGCGGACTTTTCCGTCTCTGGAAATCGGAACGCCCTTCCATAAAGCTCTGTGCGCTTTGTTTTCGTCAAGATACTGCATAACCTCAGGTGCAAGAACGTCTTCATATTTCTTGCGGAACTCTTCAAAATCTTCTGTATTTACATAATCGTTTGCAAGCTCCAGAGTATCCTGAATATCATCTTCGTTTGCGCCTGCAAATACAGGTGTCGCAACATTAAAGCCAAGCGCTTTTGCAGCAAGACTTAAATGGATTTCCAGGACCTGTCCAATATTCATACGTGAAGGAACGCCCAGAGGATTCAGCACGATGTCAAGAGGACGTCCGTTTGGAAGGAACGGCATATCTTCTACAGGAAGTACACGGGAAACAACACCCTTGTTACCGTGACGACCGGCCATTTTATCACCAACGGAAATTTTTCTCTTCTGCGCGATGTAAATACGTACAGACTGGTTTACACCAGGAGACAGCTCGTCTCCGTTCTCTCTTGTAAATACTTTCGCATCTACTACAATACCGTATTCGCCGTGAGGTACTTTCAGGGAAGTATCACGAACTTCTCGTGCTTTCTCACCGAAGATCGCACGGAGAAGACGCTCTTCTGCTGTAAGCTCTGTCTCTCCCTTAGGAGTTACCTTACCTACAAGAATATCTCCTGCACGAACCTCTGCACCGATACGGATAATTCCGCGCTCGTCAAGGTCTTTGAGCGCGTCATCGCCTACGCCCGGAACGTCTCTTGTGATCTCTTCCGGTCCAAGCTTTGTATCACGGGCTTCTGCCTCGTATTCTTCAATATGAACAGATGTGTACACATCGTCCATAACAAGTCTTTCACTTAAAAGGACAGCATCCTCGTAGTTGTAACCTTCCCATGTCATAAATCCGATCAGCGGGTTTTTACCAAGGGCAAGCTCTCCGTTCGCTGTGGACGGACCGTCCGCGATAACCTGTCCTGCCTCAACGTGCTCTCCCTGGAACACGATCGGTTTCTGGTTATAGCAGTTGCTCTGGTTACTTCTTAAGAATTTTGTCAAATGGTAATCGTCTTTTGTTCCGTCATCATTTTTGATGCTGATGTCTGTAGATGTGGAACGAAGAACGGTACCGGATTTCTTTGCAACTACGCAGACGCCGGAGTCTACGGCCGTCTTTGTCTCCATACCTGTACCTACAACGGGAGCTTCTGTTGTAAGAAGCGGTACTGCCTGACGCTGCATGTTGGATCCCATCAGCGCACGGTTGGCATCGTCGTTCTGAAGGAATGGAATCAGGGCTGTAGCAACAGAGAACACCATCTTAGGAGACACGTCCATGTAATCAAACATCTGACGTTCGTATTCCTGTGTCTCATCAAGGAAACGACCGGATACGTTCTTATGGATAAAGTATCCGTTCTCATCCAGCGGCTCATTCGCCTGCGCTACATGGTAATTATCTTCTTCATCGGCTGTCATGTAGACAACTTCGTCTGTGACACGCGGATTTTTCGGATCTGTCTTATCGATTTTACGATAAGGAGCCTCAATAAATCCGTACTCATTAATGCGGGCATAAGATGCCAGAGAGTTAATAAGACCGATGTTCGGACCTTCAGGAGTCTCGATTGGACACATTCTTCCATAGTGGGAGTAATGTACGTCTCGAACCTCGAATCCGGCTCTGTCTCGTGACAGACCGCCAGGTCCCAATGCGGAGAGACGTCTCTTATGAGTCAGCTCACCAAGCGGGTTATTCTGGTCCATGAACTGAGACAGCTGGGAAGAACCGAAGAACTCTTTCACTGCTGCAGTTACCGGTTTAATATTGATAAGGGACTGCGGAGAAATAGACTCTGCGTCCTGTGTTGTCATTCTCTCACGAACCACACGCTCCAGTCTGGAAAGACCGATGCGGTACTGGTTCTGAAGAAGCTCACCTACTGCACGGATACGACGGTTTCCAAGATGGTCGATGTCGTCATCGTTTCCAATTCCGTATTCCAGGTGCATATTGTAGTTAATAGAAGCAAAAATATCTTCTTTTGTAATATGCTTCGGAATCAGGTCATGAATATCTCTTCGAATCGCAGCCTTCCGCTCCTCGAGAGTGTCATTTTCTTCCAGAATTTTTTCAAGCACAGGGTAATATACTAACTCTGTAATACCAAGCGCCTTCGGATCTTCGATTTCCGGAATAAAGTGACGAATATCCACCATAAGGTTGGAAAGAACTTTGATCTTTCTCTCCTCGCCCTGAATCCATACGTAAGGAACAGCAGAATTCTGAAGAAGATCTGCAAGCTCTGTTGTCACAGCAGTACCTTCTTCTGCAAGGATTTCGCCTGTAGAAGTATCTACAACGTCCTCTGCCAGCTTATGTCCTACAATACGTTTATTAAAATGAAGCTTCTTATTAAATTTATAACGTCCAACTTTGGCAAGATCGTATCTTCTCGGATCAAAGAACATTGCCATAATAAGGCTCTCTGCGCTCTCTACTGCAAGAGGCTCTCCCGGACGGATTTTCTTATATAATTCAAGAAGACCTTCCTGATAATTTGTGGAAGTATCTTTTGTAAAGCTTGCAAGAATTTTAGGCTCTTCACCAAAGAGCTCTACGATTTCTGCATTTGAGCCTACACCAAGTGCACGGATCAGGACAGTAATCGGAACTTTTCTTGTTCTGTCAACACGAACATAGAATACATCGTTGGAATCTGTTTCGTATTCCAGCCATGCTCCTCTGTTTGGAATTACGGTACTGGAAAATAACCGTTTTCCAAGCTTATCGTGTGCGATCGCATAATAGATTCCAGGGGAACGTACTAACTGGCTAACGATAACTCGCTCAGCACCGTTGATAACAAAGGTACCAGTAGCAGTCATTAACGGTAAATCTCCCATGAAAATCTCGTGTTCGTTGATTTCTTCTGTCTCTTTATTAATCAGTCTCACTCGAACCTTCAAAGGTGCGGCATAAGTTACGTCACGTTCTTTACACTGCTCTATGGAGTATTTTGCTTCCTTCTCGTCGAATGTAAAGTCGATGAATTCCAGACTGAGCTTTCCGCCGTAGTCCGCGATTGGAGAAATATCATCGAATACTTCTTTCAGTCCCTCTCTCAGAAACCATTTGTAGGAATCTTTCTGGACTTCAATCAGGTCTGGCATCTCCAGGACTTCTTTTTGTCTCTGAAAGCTCATACGCATGCTTTTTCCAGTTTTTACAGAACGAATTCTGTTTTTTTCCATTGACGTTTCACCCCTGTTTTTCCTTATATTTATTATAACATGAGCCTGTCTGCATTTTTGCAAGTAGGCATATCTTGCCATAATATAGCATTCTTCACTATACCACAACAAAAACAGTATGTCAACTGATTTTAAGATTTTCTTTATTTTGTTTCCTGTAAATCGAAAAAAACGGGAATGTCTGCGACATTCCCGCTCCCTTTTGTATATACGTGTTACTTCTATTATTTAAGAGTAACTTTAGCGCCTTCAGCCTCAAGTTTTGCTTTGATTTCTTCAGCTTCTGCTTTAGATGCAGCTTCTTTAACCATTTTCGGAGCGCCGTCAACAACTTCTTTTGCTTCTTTCAGTCCTAAGCCTGTTACTTCACGAACAACTTTGATAACTTTAACTTTGTTTGGACCTACTTCTGTAAGCTCTACGTCAAACTCATCTTTCTCTTCTGCTGCTTCTGCTGCGCCAGCTGCTGCTACAACAACACCTGCTGCTGCGGATACACCAAACTCTTCTTCACAAGCTTTTACTAAATCGTTTAATTCTAATACAGATAATTCTTTGATTGCTGCAATAAATTCTTCTGTTGTTAATTTTGCCATTTTAATTTCCCTCCATTATAATATTTTTGGTTTTGATGCCCCTCTGGGCGAGGATTCTGTTTATCTGTTCCTTCTGGAACAATCAGCAATTATTCTGCTGCCTCTGCCTGTCCTTTCTCAGCGATCTGATTAAGCACACGAGCAAAGTTTGTAATCGGAGACTGGATGCTTCCAAGCAGTTTTCCGAGAAGTTCTTCTCTGGACGGAATGCTGGACAGAGCCTGAATACCAGCCTGGTCGTTGTAGTTTCCTTCTACAACACCCGCAATAAGCTCTAAAGCAGGATACTGTTTTGCATATTTTGCAAGGATTCTCGCCGGAGCTGTTGCGTCTGTTGCGGAAACAGCAAGAGCGTTTGTGCCTTCCAGATGCTGTGTTAAGCATTCACAGTCAGTTCCTTCAAATGCACGTTTCATCATTGTGTTTTTGTAGACTTTATACTGAACACCAGCTTCTCTTAACTCTTTACGGATAATTGTGTCCTGTTCAACAGTCAGTCCGCTGTAGTTTACAAGAACAACTGACGCAGCGTCTTTAATGATGCCGGAAATCTCTTCTACGATTGGTTGTTTCAGTTCTACTTTTGCCATGATATGGTACACCTCCTTATAGATTTTGATATACCGCCGTCGGATGTGTATAAAAAAAGCCCTACTGCATGACAGTAAGACTCACGTAATCTTATAAAGAATACTTTGTCCTCGGTAGGCGTTTTTATCCTTATACCTTGCGGTACCTACTGTCTTCGGCAGCGTTCTGTGGTAGAATATCATATTTTGCGACGGGTGTCAAGGGGTAAATGGAAATTTCCAGAATAAGCCATGCACCTCGATTCCGCTTCGCTACATCTCGGTCGCGGGCATGCGCCCTATGCCTGAAAATAAAAGCAGATGTTCCCGTGCGAGCACGAAACATCTGCTTTTCTTTCAGGCGCATGGCTTATTTTGTTCCGAATATCCTGTCGCCGGCATCTCCAAGACCCGGGCAGATGTAGGCATTTTCGTTCAGGCAGCGGTCAAGGTGTCCGCAGTAAATCTGAATGTCCGGATGCGCTTTATGAAGTCGCTCAAGCCCTTCCGGAGCTGCAATGATACACATAAATTTAATGTTTTTTCCGCCCTGTTTTTTAATAAAATCAACTGCAGCAATGGCGGAGCCTCCTGTTGCAAGCATCGGATCTACAACAACGGCAATTCTCTCATCAATCGATTCCGGAAGTTTGCAGTAGTATTCGTGCGGCTCATGTGTTTCCGGATCGCGGTAAAGTCCTACATGACCTACCTTTGCAGAAGGCGCAAGGGTAAGAATACTGTTTACCATTCCAAGTCCCGCACGAAGAACAGGGATTACCGCCAGTTTTTTACCGGAAAGCATTGGTGTCATACAGGTTTCAATCGGTGTCTCCACTTCTACGTCTTCTGTAGGAAGGTCGCGAAGCGCTTCATACCCCATCAGGATTCCAATCTCCTCCACCAGCTTGCGAAACTCATTTGTTCCTGTTCTGCTGTCACGAAGCATTGAAATTTTATGCTGGATTAAAGGGTGATTCATAACATATACGTTTTCCATTCGTTCGTCCTCTTTCTCTCTTGTTTTGGCATTGCGGAATCCTCCGCACCTGTATCTGCCACAGCAGCCGTACAGTTTCTTCTATTATAATACAGATGCAGGATTTACAAAAGGGGTCCTTTACTTTTTTTCTTCCTTATGCTATTATAATCACGATTTATTTTAGGAAATACAACAAAAATACAGCCGGGGAAAATTATGTTCAGAAAAGATAAACACCTAAACTTCATCTATATACAGCAGACTGCTTTACGCAGTCTGTTTTTTTATACCGCTTTATCATAGCGCTGTTTCATCATCTTAAAAAAGGAGGCCTCTGTCGTGGCAAATACAAATCATTATCTTAAGTATGCGAAAAATCTTTTCGCCATTTTTTTCGGAAACACCATATATGCAATAGGAATCGTAGCCTTCCTTCTGCCAAACGGAATCATCACCGGCGGCACAACCGGTCTTGCCTTGTCCGCCCAGCATTACCTGGGACTTCCCCTTTCCACCTTTGCTTTTATTTTTAATGCCGCCATGTTTATTCTGGGCGCTCTGATCCTGGGAAAAGCCTTTGCCCTTACAACCCTTATCAGTTCCTTTTACTACCCTGTTATCCTCGGCATTTTACAGAAGATTCCCGCTTTATCAAATGTTACTCAGGACCGTATGCTTGCATGTGTTTGCTCCGGTGTGCTGATTGGAGCTGGTATCGGAATTGTAATCCGCGCCGGAGCTTCCACCGGAGGCATGGATATTCCGCCGCTTCTTCTGAAACGCTTTTTCGGAATTCCGGTATCTGCATCCCTGTATGTATTTGATTTCGTAATCCTTCTCCTGGAAATGACATTCTCCAATGTAGAAGAAAGTATTTACGGAATCCTTCTGGTATTTATTTATACTTTTATTCTGGACAGAGTTCTGACTCTTGGTATGGCGCAGACCCAGGTAAAGATTGTGAGCAAAAAACACGCGGAAATCAACAGCGCCATTCATGCGCAGCTTGACAGAGGCACAACTCTTATTCAGGCAGAGACCGGATTTCTTCACAGAGAAAGTCACCTTGTCCTTACCGTTGTCTCAAACAGAGAGCTGATCCGTCTCAACAAGCTTGTAATGGAAATCGACCCTGCCGCATTCATGATCATCAGCAAAGTAAATGAAGTAAAAGGAAAAGGCTTTACGCAGCCTAAAGTAAAACGGACCGCCAAATAAGGCGGTCTGTTTTTATAAGCTCTACATCTGTTTTCTGACGATACGGTACTCGTCTCCCATCTGGAAATAAGGGCACTGCCGAAAATCTCCGGTCATAAATCTTACCATCTCATCTTCGTCCAGGTTTACCTCGCAGGTATAGCATTCATAATCTTCATCGTATGTATAATTGGCACAATATTCGCATTTTGAAGCGCTCACTTTTCTTCCTCCTTCAAAAACACATAATTCTCTTCTGTGGAAAATTCTTTCTTATAAGAAAAACCAAGCCCGCGAAACTCCTTCACGCCTTCCGGCTCGCTGATTTCTTCGCCAGCAAGAAAACGCACCATCTCTCCCCGTGCCATCTTCGCAAGCGTACCCTTTTGAATGATCTTCCCGTTTTTCCACTCTCCAAAGGTACAGGTAATGTATCTGTCTCCCTGCTTTAAAAATTTTTCCACACTTTTTGAATATTCTTTGCTTGCAAGATTTAAAATCCATCTGCTGTTCTCCGAAACTTCTGTGTAAATATCCGATCCCCAGTATGTATATAAATCTTTACAGGAAGCCAGATTGATTTTCGCCTGCATCTCCAGTCGATAGGGCACTACTCCGTCAAGAGGTTTTACTACTCCGTAAAAACCGGAAAGGATCCGCAGATGTTCCTGAACAAACTTCCACTGCCTGTCCTCAAACACCCCCGGTGCCATGTACTGGTACTGAATCCCTTCATAGGAAAGCAGCGCCGGCGTTGGTGTTTTATATAAATTCATGTGAGAAAGCCGCTGAAAATTTTCCCGGGCAAGCCTGTCGCTGCAGCCCCACATTTTCTTTGCCTCTTCATAATCCAGGCTTTTCATATACTCCATAAGCACCTTTGTCTTTTCCATAAAAACAGGAAATCCTCTGCATTCCAGTACATCTGTCTCTATATTCATTTTTTTCGCAGGGGAAATTATTATCTTCATGTAACAAACTCCTTTATCCCCAGATTCCGCCTGTCGTCTCTTCCAGATTATCCAGGATATAATTATAAATTTCCACAGACACATCCTCTGGATAATGTGTTCCATCCAGAGTAGAATATCCTGTTTCCACAAGATGTGAATATACATCTATATAAGTTACACCGAGAAGATTTGCCTTCATAGCGGCATTGAAACTCTCAATCTGCTCATTTGTTACATAAGGATCATTTTCCACAGGACCTACAGATACAAAGTATGTAGAAGCCCCGCGATCTGTCCATTCCTTTGCCTTTTCGTTAATGTACTGCACGTACTTATTTAAGTTCTGCACATCATTTACACCCATAAGGATAATTACCGATGTGTTATCCACTATCTCCGCTTCTATTTGTGGAACGCCTGTGGAAACCATCCAGTCGTATCCCATAGAGGAAAGGCACGACCAGATGCTGTCATCATGAACCGCATCCCGGATTCCCTCTGTTCTGGAATCTCCCACAAAGATCAGCTTATCTTTCTGAGAAGCCTCGGTTTCAGCCGGCCTGCTGATCGTTCCCTCTTCAGGAGATACGGTAGGCGCAGGAAGAGAAGTCGGCGTAGGAGTTGGCGATGATTTTTTCTCCGGTTTCACAGAAACAGACGGTTTCGGTGTAACTGATATTTCCGGCTGTTCTGTAAGACTTGCTATTATACTGTCGCTTTCTTTCTTATCCTTCTTCGCGGTTTCTTTTCCCTTCTCTTCTGTGGCTTCTTCGATTTTCTTTACGTTCTCTGCATTTTTACTGTTTTTCTCATCTGTCTGGCATCCGGCAAGCACGGAAAGTATAAAAAATCCGGCTAATAAAATGGCTTTCCTCATAATCAGCCCTCCCAAAGATGAATGAAAATACTACCTCTCCTCAATCAGAGACGGAGATGCCAGATACAGATCCTTGCCCAGCATTTCCTTCAGCATATCCTCATACTGTTTATATGTTATTTCTCCGTCTGGAGTAAGGATTTCAAAATCTGTATCGTAAGCATGAACAAAGAGCCCTGTCTCCTTTAAACCGTTCCTGAGATAAAATGCTTTTCTCCGCTTCCTGTCCTCTGCGTTTTCTGCCAGTTCGTCCTGCTTTTCAATCTCAAAAACATATTTCTGTCCCTGAAACCTCTCAACAAGCCCGCGAACTGCTCTTCCGCCATAGCCTCCGCTTCTTTTCTCCGGTGCAATAGCAAAATAATCAAGCACTGCTGCCACAGAGGAGAACATATTCATGACAAGACCGATAAACTCCTCATCTTCCACAACTGCAAGAAGTTCTGCCTTTCCCTCTTCTGCCCATTTTTCCATACAGGAAAGAGGCTTCTGCTCTTCTTTTGGAAAAGCAGTCTCATAAAGAGCATATACCTGCTCCTTATACGCTGCCCCTTCCTTTAAAACATTTAAAAATTCCATAATTCCTCCTAAAATGCCATATCCGGCCACGCTAAAATTTCTGTTTCCAGTGTCTCTTCATAGTTTCCTTCTATATCTCTGCTTCTGCCTGCCTCAAACACATTCGTCTCCGCTCCCCATGTGCCATTTTCCTCATATTCCCACACGTGGTAACGCAGTCCCCGAAATTCAAAATCCAGGCTTCCGCAGCCATCTTCCTCTGTATATTGAAACGTGATATTTTTTTCTTTCAGTGCATTTTGTACTTTTGTAAGACGCATAAAAACCTCCCGTTGTGCTTTTCCTTACTATGACACAGTTTGACTTTTATATTTCCACTTCGCAGTTTTACATCATCTGCTTTCTACATCTTTCTACTCTTTGATATAATTCTTTTTCTTTATTTTTCTTCAGCAAATATGCAAGCTTTTCTGTCCATTCTCCACAAAAATAATGAATACCGTATTTCTTATCATACTCCTGAAAAGTTTTTATCTCCTCTTTTTGTACTTTTTCTTCAAATTTTTCAAAAGCAAGGGTTAAATATTTCCGACATCTTTCCTCTTCCATTACTTCATCACAAAGCCATATAAGAACAGGGCGATGTATTAATCCAAGATAAAGCAATTTATCAATTTCAATACTTTCCCGGTCAAAATAATCGTCCAGATATATTCTTCCTTCCTCTCGCTTTTCTCCTACATATGGGTAAAATTCCAGACATTTTGTTCGCTCCTGTACAGATTCAATTTTATCAATCGGAGATTTTTCCTTATTCATACAGCAGAATTTATATTTTTTTCCACTTCCGCAGGGACACGGGTCATTCCGTCCGACTTTTACTGCCTTCGGAAGATTCATTGCTTTTATTGATTCCCGCGATAATTCTCTGAATCTTTTTTCTTCTTCTTTGCTATTCTCCGTGCTTTCGAACATTGCCCAATGTTTCAGTATTTCTGCTGTGTGAAAATCTTTATTACAAAAATCTTTCTCCTGCTCTCTGTATTCAAACATGGCATCTACACAGGAATCATATTTCCCAAGATACATCTCGTCCATCAGTTCTTCATTTAACATATACCTGATTTCCGGAAGCATATCAAAAAAATGGCAACCGCATATCATTGTTCCCAGTACATTATAAAAATTACTGTATTCCTGTCCACAGTAAACTCCCTGCCTGATAAATTCTCTCCATTCCTTTTCTTCCAGGATTCCATCAAGATAAAGCTGCCCCATTGCTTTCAGAAGCGCACCTCTTACAAATTCATATACTTCTTCATCTAAAATCCTGTCTTTCAAAAGCCTTAAGTCGCCATTATATGTATAATAAACAATATCCTGAAAATTTTCTGTTATAACATCGCCTATCATATAATCCAGGACTTCCCCCGGCAAAGCTGCAAACTCCATAATTATCGGAAAAGCCTCTTTGTCATGTAATTCAGCCAATAAAAACAGAGCATAAAAAGGAAGTAGATAATTTTCATCTAATTCATCTCTTTCTTCTATTGCTTTTTGTAATGCTCTTCGCAGATAGGGAAGTGCCTCCTCTCTGTTTTTTATCACAGTTCTTATTGCCTTTTTAGGAAGTTTTCTGCTCACACCGGAAAGCTCCTCTATTGCCTTCTGCAGTTCATTCATCTTCATTCCCCCATTTTTTGTAATATGAATTTTAAACGCATTGCCCGACGATGAAATCAAAATGGAAGATCCTCGTCCCAGAACTCCATCTCCTCATCTTCATCGTCCATTCCCATAAAATATTTCTTCAGATACTCCTCATATTCCCGGAGCGCCTTATCTATCTGTTTCTTCTCTTTTCTTTTTCCCATAACCTGATATAATTTTGATGCCGCAGTAAACATAATATCATTTTCTTCTGTACATTCTGATTTATCATCAATAAACCGGTTTACTAATTCTTCCGCAGCATCAAGTTTTTTCATATCCATAAAAGTATAAACCCCGGCCGTTGCTGCTACGATATTTTCCGGTTCTCTTTCTAACCATTCCTTACAGAAAGCTTCCGATTCTTCTTTTCTTCTAAGAGCTCCCAAAACAGAACACTTTCTGAATTTAATATCCGAACCGGTATACTCAGGCCATTCAAATATATCCAGCAGATCATTGCACATGTCCAAAAGAGTTTCAGAATTTCCGCTCATATCTATTTCGTCCAGACAGTCTTCAAGCCAGCCCTGAATATCATACGCATAATCCGTAATATCGTCTAATGTCTCTAACTGCAGATGAGGATTTTCTTTTTTCTCTTCCAGAGCAATTTCTTTTAAAAGCTCAAACGCCTGTACCCAACAATTATTGTCCTCATTTGCTCCAATCATATTGCTGTAACATTTACTTGTCAGTTTACTGAATTTTTTCCATCTTTGTTTCTGCATCTCTTTCTCCTCTGGCACGTTTCCAAAATCGTTCTGCGGCAATGACCTGATTAATGTACCGTTTTTCTTGGCATTCATATAAATGTCTTTAAACTGCGCCGCCATCGTTCTTCCCATAGAAATATTATAAGGCATCACTAAGCCATCTGATATAATTACATCACGAAACGGTATAAATGTTGCCTCTATCAGCAACGGCATCGGCACAAACGGAAACATTTCTTCCCATGTCGAAACAATTCCCTGCACCTGATATACTTTCTCATCGTCCAGAGAAATAAAAATCGTACCCTTTTTCAAATGACGCTCCATTACGAAACGTCCCTGTACACAGTACTTCCAGCTTTTTATAATCTTTTTGTTTTCCTCTGGCATAGAGATTTGTTCTTTTAAATACTCATCAATGATTTCTACATTGTCCCATAATTTATTTGCAATTTTCTTTACCTCTGCCGGTTCAAGACTCTTTGCACCGACAATATTTTTAAGTTTTTTATTGACCTTATATTTTTTATTCACATAATTAAGCAATGGCAGCCATAATTCATAAAATAACTGCCCATCTTTATCTGAAAGCTTCATTTTGCAAATCCCCCGTTTAATAATGCTTTTGTTTCTACTCTTTAGTTTATCCTGTTTTCTCCAATAACACAAGCAAACTTTTTATTTAGTCAAACAAAAAGCACCTTCTTTATGCAGATTTCATCCTGACAACCTTAACATAAAGCGGCGCTTTCTTTTTTACTTTTCTATGACTGCTGATGCAGATACTTTTTCCGGGTAGCAAGTCCGCCTCGAATATGCCGTTCCTGCTTATTTACATCTAAAATCTTTCTCGCCTCATGAGCAAGCGACGGATTAATCTGGAGAAGACGCTCTGTTACGTCTTTATGTACCGTACTTTTACTAATCCCAAACTTCTTCGCTGTCTGTCGGACAGTCGCCTTTGTCTTTATAATATAATCACCAATTTCCACTGCCCGCTCTTCAATATAATCTTTCAAGGAAAATCCCCCGAAAACATTGTTTTTACAATGTATGCCTGTTTTGCTAAAATTATAATTATATATAATTCCCTATTTCCAACCTCCCCTTTCCGTGATAAAGTTATCTGGAGGAGGAATTTATTATGAACTATCAGATACTTGTCCTGGACCTTGACGGTACCCTGACAAATTCGCGCAAAGAACTTACAGAGCCTACAAGAGAGGCGCTTATTGAAATTCAGAAGGAAGGAAAGAAAATCGTTCTTGCAAGCGGACGCCCCATTAACGGCGTTGCGCCTCTTGCGGAAAAGCTTGAGCTTTCAAAATACGGCGGATATATGCTTTCCTTTAACGGAGCAAGGATCACACAATGCTCCACAGGAGAAATTATTTATAACAAAACGCTTCCGCAGGAAATCTTTGCCCCTGTTTATGAAATTGTAAAAGAATATGAGGGCGTGGATCTGATTACTTACAATGGAAACGCCATTTATTCCGGGCTGACCACAAACGAATACACGGAAAAAGAATCCTTTATTAACAGCATGAAGATTCTCCATAAAGAAAATTTTGTGGAAAGCCTCACTTTTCCGGTTAATAAGCTTCTTGTTCCGGGAAAACCGGAAATCCTTCAGGAAATTATGCCGGTTCTTCAGAAAAAGTTCCATAAGCTTTTAAGTATTTATCTGTCAGAACCGTTTTTCCTGGAAATCATGCCCCAGAATATTGACAAGGCGCACTCTCTCCAGAAGCTTTTAAGCAGCATCGGACTGACTGCTGATTCCATGATCTGCTGCGGAGACGGATTTAATGATATTTCCATGATTGAATACGCAGGTCTCGGCGTTGCTATGGAAAACGCCCAGCCCATTGTAAAAGACTGTGCAGACTTTATTACAAAATCAAATGATGAGGACGGCATTCTTCACGTGATCAATACCTTCCTTCGCTGATCAAACTTTTCTCATTATAATAGCAAAAGATACGAGAAGCATAAGCTCCCGTATCTTTTCTGTCTGCTTGTTTTTTCGATTCTGTATTTTCTTATTCTGCCGCTTTCTCTTCTGTATTTGCTTCTTCTGTATCGTCTTCCGCTGCATCTGCGCTGTCCTCAAATGGAATTACAGCTCCGTCATATGTCTCGTTAATGTAATCCTTAATTTCATCTGATTTGAGAACCTCAACAAGGGCTTTCACTGCTTCACTGTCTTCATTTCCCTCTTTTACAGCAATCAGGTTCACATATGTTTTTGCTGCTTCGGAATCTGATTTTTCATATGCAAGGGAATCCTTTGCAACGGAATAATCTGCCTGAAGCGCATAATTTCCGTTTAACACCACATAGGACATATCCTGTACCACACGCGGGATCTGGGCTGCTTCCAGCTCTACAATCTCTACCTTATGCGGATTTTCCTCAATATCATTTTTTGTTGCTTCCAGTCCCACACCATCTTTTAATTTGATGATACCGTTGTCCTGAAGGAGAAGAAGCGCTCTCGCCTCATTTGTCGTATCATTTGGAACTGCAATGGTATCTCCCTCTTCTATATCGTCAAGGCTGTCTTTTTTGCCCGGGTAAATTCCAAAGGGCTCATAGTGAATATCTCCTGCATCTACAAGATGGGTTCCCTTTTCCTCATTGAAACTCTCCAGATAAGGAATATGCTGGAAGTAGTTTGCGTCAAAATCTCCGCTTTCCACCACCTCGTTTGGAATAATGTAATCGTCAAATACTTTCACTTCCAGCTCATATCCTTTTTCCTCAAGAAGAGGCTTTGCCTGCTCAAGAATCTCTGCGTGAGGCGTTGCGGACGCTGCCACACTGATTGTTTTATCTTCATCTGCAAATACATTTACGCTGAAAGTTCCTGTTAAAATAACTCCTGTTAAAACTGCTGCAATTATTTTTCTGTTCATTTTGTTTTCCTCCAAATTCGATTATCCTGCTATTAAAAATTTTATTTTCTTTTATCCAGTCTGGACGCAAAAAGCATTCCCACAGACTGAAAAATCTGAACCAGCACAATCAGTAATACGACTGTGACGATCATAATCCCTGTTTCATATCTGTAATATCCGTACTGAATGGCGATCGCTCCAAGACCACCGCCACCGCAGCAGCCTGCCATTGCAGAATATCCGAGGATTGTACCAACTGCTATGGTCGCTCCTGTTAAAAGAGACGTTCTTCCCTCCACAAGAAGTACCTTCCACACAATCTGAAATGTCCCGGCTCCCATAGACCTTGCTGCTTCCACAACCCCCTCATCAACTTCCTTGAGAGAAGATTCCACCATACGTCCGATAAAAGGAATCGCCGCTACCGTCAGAGAAACGATGGTTGCTGTCGGACCGTAAACCTTTCCCACAACAACTCTTGTAAATGGGATAAGCACAATTAACAGTATAAGAAACGGTACGCTTCGCACAATATTTGCAATCACATCAAGCACCTTATAAAGCGCTTTATTCGGCTTTAGTCCTCCCTTATCGGAGATTGTTAAAAGTACCCCCATAGGAAGACCAAAGAGATAACCGAGGACCGTCGCGGCGAGAGTCATATAAAGCGTTTCTCCCACTCCTGTTATTATCATCTGGATTACTTCATCTGTCCACATACTCCGGCGCCTCCTCTACTGCAAGTCCTCTTTCTTCAAGGTACTTTTTCATTTCTTCCACGTTTTTGCTTCCCTTCATAAATTCCAGGATCATTTCTCCTTTTGCCACTCCTCCTACGTTTTTTGTGTCTGCACGAAGGATATTTACAGGCTCACGAAAGTTTAATACAAGATTGGAAATCACCGGCTCAAACGCAGAGTTTTCGGAAAACACAATACGGATAATCGTTCCGCTCTGGATTTCTCCGGGAAGTCCTGCTGCCTTTGCTTCCACATCTGTTCCCGCATCTCTTCGTATGATTTCCTTTGCCACCGCTGATTTCGGTCTTGAAAAAATCTCGGATACAAGTCCCTGCTCCACTACCTGCCCCTCGTTCATAATAGCAACGTGGGTACAGATTTCCCTCACAACCGACATCTGATGGGTAATGATGACAATCGTAATTCCAAATTTTTGGTTAATGTCTTTTAAAAGCTCCAGAATTGATGAGGTAGTCTGCGGATCAAGGGCGCTTGTCGCCTCGTCACAGAGAAGAATCTTCGGGTCTGATGCAAGCGCTCTGGCGATTGCCACCCTCTGCTTCTGTCCGCCGGAAAGCTGTGACGGATACGCTTTTTTCTTGTCTTTTAAGCCTACGATTTCAAGAAGCTCCTCCGCCCGTTTCCTTGCCTCCTGTTTCTTTTTCCCCTGGATATAAAGAGGAAAACATACATTTTCAAGAACGGACTTCTGCATGAGGAGATTAAAATGCTGGAAAATCATGCCTATGCTTTCCCGCTGTTTTCGAAGTTCCTTCTCCGAAAAATCCCCCAGCGATTTGCCGTCTATTAATACTCTTCCCTCTGAGGGCTGTTCCAGAAAATTCATACACCGGACAAGTGTACTTTTTCCTGCACCGGACATTCCGATAATTCCATATATATCTCCTGACTCTATGGACAGGCTAATATTTTTTAACGCTTCTACTTTTCCGTCTTTTGTTGAAAAAGTCTTGCATACATTTTCTATTACAATTCCTGCCATTTCTTTTCCTTCCCCTTTTGTTGATACGCATACTATACTACGTTTTGAAAAAACGCGCTAATTCAAAAAAAATACAGCCAGCTATAGGATAAAGCTATAACTGGCTTATTTTTCACTGCATTGCTCTATATTTGTATTTTGAAATCTCCTCCAGATATTTTTTCCCCAGAGAGCTTATGGGGGCTCCTTTTCTCGCAAGATAACCGATCGTCATTACCTCGTCTGACTTTAACCGAACTGCACAGTATTCTGAACCATTCAGTTTCTCGCAGATAATCCCGGAACACAAAGTATAGCCATTTAATCCAACCATCAGATTTAAGAAAGTTGCCCTGTCATCTGCCTTGATCAGCCGCTTATACTCATATGTACTTAAAACCTCCTCCGCAAAATAAAAGGAGTTATACTCTCCCTGTTCGAAGGAGAGACATGGATATTCCAACAGCTCGGAAAGTTCAATTTCCTCCCTGTCTGCAAGAGGGTGTCCCTTCCACATATACACATAAATGCTGCACTTTAACAGCTCATGAAATTCCAGATTAAATTCATGGAAAAGCTTCGTGAGTATCTTACTGTTAAAATCATTGAGATAGAGAATCCCTATTTCACTTTTAAAATTTTTTACATTCTCTATTACAGAGTACGTCTTTGTCTCATGAATGGCAAATTCATATTCGTCCATTCCGAACTGCTTTACAAGCTCTACGAAGGCGTCCACTGCAAATGTATAATGCTGCGTGGAAACGCTGAATTTCTTTTTGGACGGCTTCTTTGAAATATATTTTGATTCCATCAGCTCGTACTGTTCCACCACCTGACGGGCATAGCCCAGAAATTCCTCTCCCTCCGGCGTGACAAAAATCCCCCGGTTGCTTCTCCTGAAAAGCTCTACGCCGATTTCTTCCTCCAGATCTTTTACGGCTGAGGACAGGCTTGGCTGTGAGATAAAAAGAGTTCTTGCCGCCTCGTTCATGGAGCCTGCGTTTGCTATGGCGATCACATAGCGAAGTTGTGTCAGTGTCATTGTTTCGCTCTCCTGTCATAAATTACTTTCATTATAAATCTAATATAGATTTTTGTGAAGACTTTGTGAATTCTTATTTTTCCTCTTGACTTTTTAAATCTATGTGTTATATTACATACAGAACAAAAGAAAAGGTATTAACAGAGAGGAGAATGACTTATGATGATGCCTAGTATTTTTGGAGAAAACTTATTTGATGACTGGATGGACTTCCCATTTGAAAATGAATTTTTTGGAAAGAAAAACCCTCTTTATGGAAAACATGCAAAGAACATGATGAAAACAGATGTCCGCGAAACAGACAACAGCTATGAAGTTGACATTGATTTGCCGGGCTTTAAAAAAGATGAAATTTCTGTTGAACTGAAAGACGGCTATCTTACTATAAATGCTGCCAAAGGTCTTGACAAAGATCAAAAGGATAAGGGCGGAAGCTATATCCGCCGGGAACGTTATGCCGGCAGCATGACAAGAAGCTTCTTTGTGGGAAACGGAATCACAAAAGAAGAAATTCATGCAAAATATGAAAACGGTATTCTGATGCTTTCCGTTCCTAAAAAAGCAGCAAAAGCAGTAGAAAATAATCACTGTATTTCCATTGAGGGATAAAATCCCTGTTTATAATAATTTCTTCCCCTATAAAAGAGGACTCCGCCAGTGCGGAATCCTCTTTTTTTATTCTGCTGCTATTCCTTTCGGAGCGTTTGCTTCTCTTTCTTTTTTCTTCTTTGCCGTCAAAAGAATTCCGCTTGTAATCGCTGTAAAAGGCGCTACCGTCACAAGCCCGAAGCTTCCTACGATTGTATCCAGAATTTCTGCTGAAACATATTTATAATTCAAAATATTGTCAATAGGTGTTCCCTGTGCCATAAAAGTCATAAGGAGAGCAATGTATCCCCCTGAATATGCAAGGAGAAGTGTCGTTGTCATAGTTCCCATTGCAGCACGCCCCACATTCATTCCGGAGCGGGCAGCTTCTCTCCAGGAAATATCCGGTTTTTTTTCGATAACTTCGTTTACTGCTGAGGTAATATCAACAGCAAGGTCCATCATCGCTCCGGATGCACCGATAAAAATACCGCTCATAAAGATTTGTGTAAGATTCAAATCCTGATAGCCTGCATACAGTAGGCTCTCAGAATATGACATGACTGCTCCGTGAATTTTGAATAAATCTGTAAAAACACAGCCGATAACGCAGGTCATCAACACGCCAAGAAGCGCTCCGCTGCTTGCGGCCGCCGTTTTTCTGTCAAACCCGTATACAAGGAAAATAATCAGCACAGTCAGAAATGCTGTAATTAAAATCCCGCACCAGATGGGATTCACCCCTTCCAGATATGCAGGAACCATAATTTTCCATATAGTAAGCACCGTTATCACAAACGAATACACTGCACGAAGTCCTGTTTTTCCCGCAAAAAGAACAAGAAGCACCACAAACATAGCTCCTAGGAGCAGTTCTTTGTCCAGACGGAAATGATCTGACATCATAACCGAAAGAATCTCATCTCCCTTATGGCTGATAACCACCTGCGCTACATCTCCTGTTTCAAACATCTTATCTGACTCAAGAGAACCGCTTAACATATTGACACCTTTTGTTTCTTTCCCCTTAAACATTCCGTCCAGAATTTTAATCTTACAATACTGCTCTCCTGACTGAATCAGACCGGAACTTTTCACTGTACTCTCATCTGTAGAAAGTACCTTTGCCCTTACTCTTTCTGTTCCCTTATAAATAGCAGCATCCTCATAGCCTGTTGGAAGGGCCATGAGGATAAGAATTAACAGTACTGCTATAATGGAAACAGAGCTTTTTTTAAGTCTGTCTGCCATATTATTTTACTCCTGTAAGAGCTGCCATCTTGTTAAAAATATCTGTATTGTCGTAGTAGCCGCTGAAGTCTTCCTGTCCAGCTCCCATTGCGAATACTTCTACCGGAAGTCCTGTATGTGCATAAGAAGAGAAATTAATACCTGATTTATTATTCAGAATATGTGTAATAGTTACAGTGAGAGGCTCATAGCTTCCGTAAAGAAGGTATTCTTCCTGGCTGAACTCCTCTTCTTCTCCTGTGCGGCTCATTGTTTCTTCATAAGCTGCTTTTAATTTGTTGTACTCATAATCTGTCATTACAAGAGAACCTGTGTCTTCTGATTCCGGGTGTTTGTCCTTGCTGTCCGCTTTATTTGTGGACTCTGTTTCTCCCTGAGGAGCCTGAAGTCCGAAAAGCTCTGTTACGTCTTTCATTACAGTATCAAAATCTGTCTTATTTTCTTTATATCCCGCTACATAATCCTCATCAAATTTCGCATAGGAAATCTTCTGATTTGCCATATTTGCAAGGAAAGTATCATAATCTGTTCCTGCAAATCCCATAGAAAGACCGCCTGTCTCGTGGTCGCCTGTTACAAGGATTAAAGTTTCGTCCGGATGCTCATTGTAAAATTCTACTGCTTTTCCAACTGCATCGTCCATCGCTTTTGTATCTGTGATCGCTGCTGCCGCATCGTTTGCATGACATGCCCAGTCAATTTTTCCGCCCTCACACATCATAAAGAATCCTGTTTCGTTATCAAGAACTTCAATTCCTTTTTCCACGTAATCTGCAAGACCCCATTCTCCCTCTTCCAGATCCATGGAATAGCTCATAGCATCACTGTCAGCGAGAGTTTCATCAATTACAATGGCTTTGCCGTCCTCTGCTGTGAGCGCCTCCGCATCTGCCTTTGTATTGATCACCTTATATCCGGCTTCCTGCGCAAGCTGATACAGATCTGTCTTATCCTCCTCAGCTCCTGTCGGCTGAAGAAGTCCGCCGCCTGCAAAGTAATCGAACTCGCTGGCGATCATTTCCTCACCGATTTCATAATAGCTGTTTCTCGATGCCTGATGTGCATAAAAAGCAGCCGGTGTGGCATGGTTTAAGTTTACGGAAGAAAGAATACCGATCTTATATCCGAGCTGATCTTTCAGTTTTTCCGCAATCGTCTCATAAGGTGTCTCCATCTTTTCGTCCATGTTAATAGTTCCGCTGTATGTTTTATGTCCTGTGGAAATAGAGGTTGCTGTAGACGCAGAATCCGGACAGAAAGAGGTGCTGTCATAAGTCTGTGCGGAACCTGCTACAGGAAAGTTCATCATATTCAGCTTATTCTCACTTGTAAGAATCTCGTCTCCATCGTCCTCAATGGCATTCAGATAATAATTTGTCGTCTGGATCTGAGGATAGCTCATTCCATCTCCGATAAACAGGAAAATATATTTTGGAATCTTGTTCTCTGCTACGGTATTATCTGCGGCAGTCTCCTCTGCTGCTGTTTCCTGGGAAGCCTCCTCTGCAAATACTGCCTGTGCCGGCACACTGCCTGCAAGAACTGCTGAAGCCATAAGTAAGGCGCTGATTTTCTTTACTTTCATAATCTTTTTCTCCTCGTCATCTCTTTTTCAAAAATAATACTTTTTCGTTTCGACAAGAAGAATTATAGCGGAAGTATATAAAACCCGCTGTCCTGCTTTCGTTAAATGAAGGTTAAACTTTGGAGGGGAATGTAAAATACAGCCGCAGACGGCGTACTTATTTATTTTCACTCCATTAATTCCATCTGCACTTCCCCCAGGTTATCCTCCGTCACAATCTTATAAGGAAGACGGATATATTTTCCATCGGAAAGCTCAAATTCTTCCGGAAGTGGTTTTTCTGTTTTTATGGAATAAGCAAGCTCCAGCATTCCCTGTGCCTGCCCCCTGAAGTCATTTAAAACTGTGCCCAGCATTTCTCCTTTTTTTACTGCATCGAGTCCTACAACCGTCCCGTCAATGCCAAGCACTACAGGCCAGTCCTCATCAGACTCGCTCATTCCGAAATCCTTCAGAGTATCGATGGCTCCCAGAGCCATATCGTCATTGTTGGCAAATACAACCTCGATTTCCTCTCCGTAGGATTCCAGAAACTGCTTCATTTTATTTGCCGCCTGATCTCTGTTCCAGTTTGCAATTCCGTCCTCCAGCTTTTCCACAAGATACCCGCTGTCTGTGACTTCATTAATGACTGCCATGCTCCGTACCATAGAATCATTGTGACCGGCTTCTCCCTCAAGCATTACATACTGAAGAATCCCGTCCCCGTTTTTATCAATGCTTTCAAAATTTTTCTTACATTCTTCCACAAGGATTTCACCCTGCATCTGTCCGGACTCAAAAGCGTCCGCCCCCACATAATACAGCTCGTCCCATCGTTCCAGGTCTTCCTCCACAAGTTCTCTGTTAAAGAAAATGACAGGAATATCGCTGCTCTTTGCTTTTTCGATAATGGTGGAAGCGTCGGTTCTGTCCACCAGATTAATGCACACAATATCAAAATTGTCCCCTATAAAATCGTCCATCTGGTCGTTCTGTATAATCTGGCTGTTTTTGGCGCTTTTTATTTCCAGCGTAATGGGAATCCCCCACTCTTTTTCTTTTTCCTTCGCATAGTCCTGAAAACTGGATACCATTTCAGACACAAACGTATCGTACTGGTCATACACGCTGATTCCGATTTTAAGGCTTTCTTTTTCCTCCTCGCCTGTTCCTGGCTTTCCGCAGCCGCATATAAGCGCCACACCTGCAAAGACAGCAAAAATTCCTGCCTCTCTCTGCACTTTTCTCATATTCTTCCTCCTATTGGTTGGAAAACAGAAGGCGTTCGTTTTCCGACTCGTATAAAGTCTCCCTTGTGACAAGCCTATACATAATGTCGTACTCTTCCGCCACATATCCTTTTTCCTGCTTTTCCACAAGAGCTTTTATTCCATTGTATCCCATATTAAATTCATTCTGATATACAAGAGCTTCTGTTTTTCCATTGTCAAGGTCACTGACTGTCTGCGCCGTATTCCCAATCCCGTAAACTCTTACCTGTCTCTTGTCTGTGGAAACAGGAGCAACTGTGCGGTCAAATTCATAGCGGTATTGATCCCACGCTTTTGCCGCTTCTTCTGTTGTATATTTGTCAAGCGCTGTAATGTATCGGTATTCCCGCATCACTCCGCCAATATAAAGACTTAAACTGAAATCTCCATCCTGCCGGGAGCGTGCCACGGTTTCCACACCGCCTGCATGAAGAGTATCCATAAGCCCCTCATATCTCTCCTTTACGCTGTCCCGTTCCATATATTCTCTTATGACAGCCACAGTTTCTTTTTTTCCCTCTTCTTCCATATCTTCGAGGATCTTTTCTCCCAGCATCTGCCCCATAGCATAATTATCTGCGCTGATATGTGCTTCTGTCTTTGGCATTCCACTTTCTATTCCTGTTTCGACTGTCACAACCGGAACAGAGATCCCGCTGCTTTCCAGATACCTTCCAAGCCCCTCGCTGTCAACGGCAGCCAGAAGAATCCCGTTCGCCCCCTCCTGGACTTCCCGGTTTATCATATCCATCTGCTCTTTTGATGTCCTGGCATTTCCCATCGTCGCATATCGTATGTCTACCTCGAAATCCTTCTCTGCCTGATTGATTCCCTCCATAAGCGTATCCCACTCATTTTGGTTATCCTCGTAAAGAACAACAGAATACAGCGGCTGTTCTGTGTTTCTATTTTTGCGAACTGTGCCGTAATAATAAACAACGCCAAGTATGATCACTGCTGCAAGCGCAGCGATAAACCCTCTCCAGTATTTAAGCCTTCCCATCTACTGCTCCTCTTTCTTCTTTTCTTCCACATTCTCTGTCTTCGGCAAATGAATACGCACCATTGTTCCCTCGTCCGGCTCGCTTAAAATCTCAAGCCCGTATTCTGTCCCAAAATAAAGCTGTATTCTCTGGTGTACATTCCGGATTCCGATACCGGAGCCTTTGCTGCGGATTCTTGTTCCGTCTGTAAGAAGACTTTCTACCTGTGCTTTCTGCATTCCCAGCCCGTTGTCTTCCACCTCGATAAACAGATCCTCTTCTTTTGTATATGCCCGCACATAAATCTCGCCATCACCGTCCATATACTCCATTCCGTAGTAAATGGCATTTTCTATTAGAGGCTGGATAATCAGCTTGATTGTTTTATATTTTTCAATTCCCTCCTCTATTTCAAAATAAGAGGTAAATTTATTTTTATATCTGTACTTCTGAATATCCAGATAATTCTTTGCGTGCTGCAGCTCCTCTCCTACTGTGATAATGTTCTTTCCTTTGGAAAGACTGATCCTGAAAAGTCTGGAAAGAGCCTGCACCATAGAAATCGCGTCATCATACTTTTCCGCCTCTATCATCCACATGATGGAATCCAGAGTATTGTAGAGAAAATGCGGGTTGATCTGGGACTGCAGAGCGTCAAGCTCGCTCTTTCTTTTTTCTTCCTGCTCTCTCACAATATCATCTGTGAGCTGACGGAGCTGCTCTACCATAGAGCGGATCGTCTCTCCCAGATGCTGGATTTCCGGAGGTCCTCCAATATAAATCTGAGGCTCCCTGTCCATGCCAATTCCTGTGAGAGAATCTTCCAGATTCCTTAATGGTTTCGCTACCCGTACTGCCACAAACTGGTTTGCAAAAATCATAACAAGGATTGCCACAATAATGATCATCACAGCCATTGTTCTTGTTCTGCTGAAATCTCCCAGAAACTTTTCCATAGGCATGACGCTTACAATTTTCCAGCCGGTATAACCCACCGTTTTCACAGCAACCATTCTGTCTTCCCCTTCAAATGTCTCTCTGTGCGCCCCGTCCTCATACGTTTTTGCCATCTCATTATTTTCCTGTATCATATTGGAAAAGATAAGGTTCTGCCTGGGGTGGTAAATAATTTTCCCGTCGCTGTCCATAAGGTATACATATCCCATATTCTGGCTGTTTACCTTTGCAAAAAGCTGGCGTATCCCACTGAAATCCATATCTACAAGAAGGATTCCCTCTGACATTTTTCCGCTGTTCGTAAGCTCCACACCACGGCTTAAAGAAATTACCCAATAATAACGGTTCGTACTGTTCTCAAAAATATTCTGCACATGAAGGTCTGAAAAATGAAGATTTTCCATTTTATCCTGCGCGTCCACAAACCAGCTCTGTTTTGTCACGTCCACATTTTCCTTCAGATTTCCCATAGGGACAGAACTTATCAATTCCCCCGTATCTGTGAAACACGCCAGTCCCACAAGATTATCCCTGTACACTTCGTAAAGGAGATTCATTTCCTGGCTCATACTCTCTTCGTCCAGATCTGTATTTTTTATGACATTATAATAAACAGCATCTGAAATACGCATCATATTTCGAAGATATGTATTCAGATTAATTTCCACCTGGTCGATCACCTGCTTGCTGTTGCTTAAGACCATATCTTCCGCAGCACTTCCATATCCCTGATACAGGAAAACACCGATAAAACCCATTCCCAGAATTGCTACCAGAGTAAAAGAAGCGGCGATTACAAACTGTATGCCCTTATGATTAAAATATTCTCCAAGCTGTCTCAACTTTTCTTTTATATAATTCATACCTCGTTCTCTTTCTTATCTGTTTCCAGCGCCATGTTTGCACGGTATTTTGAAGGAGAAATTCCATACTGTTTTTTAAAAACATAACTGAAATAGTTCGGTTCCGTATATCCTACTGCCTCCGCGATCACATACGTTTTATCCTCAGTTGTACGAAGAAGCTCAACCGCGTGTTCCAGTCTGATTTTTGTAAGATATGCCACAAAACTTAATCCCACCTCTTTCTTGAAAATAGTGGAAAAATAAGCTGCGCTTACATTTAACTGGCGGCACAGAGTTTCCGCGGAAAGATCGTTTTCTTTATAATGTTCCCCAATATATGCTTTTGCCTGCTCTGTAAGGCGTATCGTGGAATCGCTTCTCTCGTGCCGGAGCGTATGGCGAAGATTATTACAGATTTCCCGAAGCCAGCTTTCCAGCTCGTCCACCGAAAGATGCTTATAAAGCTCCTGCCAGGGAATATGCTCCCCTGCCCCGAAAATCTGCTTTGTGCGAAGCTTGTAGGAACGCCCGATTTTCATAAGTTCTGTAGAAAGCTCCATACAGATAAGCTGGTACTGGTTTGGCGTAATGCAGCCGTTTCGAAGACTGTTCATAAAAGACTGGATCGCTTCATCCGTCTCTTTTCTGTCCCCGATTTTGACTGCGCGCACAAGATTCTGAAAATCATAATCCATAAACGACACAGAATCCTGAGGATTCGGTTCAATATCTTTAATATAAAGGACCTGACTTCCTCCTATAATAGTTCTGTATTCCATAGCTGTCTTTGCTTCCTGATAAGAAGACATTAAAGTGTCCAAAGAACTGCAGGACTGCCCTACCGCTCCCGTCACCTGCACGTCCAGAACACGGGAACCCATTTTACATATCTGGTCAAGGTGATACAGGACGTTTTCTATTTCATCTTTTTCCTGGAGCATAAATACAAGAATCACCTCGTCAAGATAGTTGATACAGTAAAAGGACATTTTTTCTTTCAGATAGTCTTCTGCCATATCCCGAAGAGAAAGGTTCAGAAGCTGTGTTGTTTTTTCACCCTGCTCCTTCACATTCGCCTCCGCATAAAGATTTGCCACTACATAATAAGGCGAATTTAAGTCCAGCTCATACATTTCCATCATATTTTTCAGACGTTCCCCTGTGATCTTTCCCTCCAGAACGCCCATGACAAACTGCTCCTGCATGGCAGGAAGACTTTTTCTGTAATATTCGTAAAGCTTATTTACATTCCTGTGCTGGTCAAATTCCTCGTCCAGCTTCTTCTTTATTTTTCCAAAAACATTTTCCATATCTTTTGAACTGATGGGTTTTAAAAGATACTCCTCCGCCTCCAGATGAACGGCTTCTCTTGCAAACTCAAAATCGTCAAATCCGGAATAAATCACCACCTTAATATTCCGGTAATTCTCCTTTAGCTTTTTACATAGCGTAAGCCCGTCCATATACGGCATCTTAATATCTGTCATTACCACGTCTATATGAAGCTGTTCCGCCATCTCAAGCGCTTCCTGTCCGTTCTCCGCAGTCCCTGCCAGACAGAAACCAAGCGACTCCCAGTCAATCTTCTTCTTCATAGCCTCCAGCACATCTGTCTCATCATCTACAAGCAAAATATTATATAACTCCATACAAAAACCTCACTCAACTTCGTAAATTCACACTTATATCCCCTATTATACCACGATACCTCCTATCATAAAACAAAAAATGCTCATTCCTTCCCCTTCTCTTTAATGCACAAAAATAAGCGATTTGGAAAAATCCAAACCGCTTATCCTATCTTTTAACCCTATTCCCTTCCCCTTTCCGAACCCTCGCTTCCTTGCGTGCCCGAAAGGGGAGTTTGAGGGGGCGTGCGGGCTTCGCAACTTCGAGCCCGCCCCCTCATTCTTTTTATTTCTTAGTAATATATTTACGAATATCAAGCGCGATAGCAACAACGATAACGATACCCTGTGCGATAAACTGATAACTTGGATTCATACCAAGGAACTGAAGAGCAGATTTCAGAAGCTCGAATACTGCTACACCGATGATAACACCGGATACTTTACCAACACCACCGTTTACAGATACGCCACCGATTGTACAAGCTGCGATTGCCTCAAGCTCATATCCCATACCCATATTTGTAGAAGCACCACCAGATTTACCTCCAAGAAGGAAACCTGCGATCGCATACATAGCTGCTGCTGTTACATAAATGATAATTTTTGTTTTCTTAACATTAACACCGGAAACCTCTGCCGCAACTTCATTTCCACCAATTGCATACATGTATTTTCCATGACGTGTATAGTTATAGATAAACCAGAAGATTGCTGCTGCAATGATCAGATAGATGAACAGTAACGGGATCGGTCCAACTTTACCCTGCGTTACTGCGATATAGTCTGCACGGTATCCACCGATCGGAACGTTATTTGTAATAACCTGTGCAATACCGTAAACAATAAGCTGCATACCAAGTGTACCGATAAACGCAGGTACGTTCAAGTAAGAAATAACAACGCCATTAACAAGACCAAATACCATACAGATTGCAATAACGATAAGAAGAACTACCCATACATTTAACTGTGGGAAATTCGGCCATACCTTACCTGCTGCATCTGGTTTCTGAAGCATGATACCTGCAAGGCAGGCGCTTAAACCAACAACACGACCTGCGGAAAGGTCAGTACCTTTTGTGATCAGGCAGGCGCTGACACCAAGCGCGATAATAACACGAGGCGCTGCGTTAATTGCCAGGTTCATTAAGTTCTGAAAACTTCTAAATCTTGGTTCTGTAATACTTACATAAATTACAAGAAGCATCAACAATAAAATAATACCATTGTTAAGCAAGATGCTTTTAATGTCTATTTTTTTGGATTTATCCATTCTTTTCTCCTCCTTCTCTTAGAACTGTGTTGCATAGTGCATAACATTTTCCTGAGTCATTTCATCGCCTGTAACTTCGCCGGTAATCTTGCCGTTACACATAACCATAACACGGTTAGATACGCCAAGTAACTCAGGCATTTCCGAAGAAATCATGATGATTCCTTTACCCTGTTTTGCCAGATCGATCATAATCTGATAAATCTCATATTTAGCTCCTACGTCAATACCACGAGTAGGCTCGTCCATGATCAGAACGTCCGGATTATTTGCAAGCCAGCGGGAAATAATAACTTTCTGCTGGTTACCACCGGAAAGAGCCTGGATCAATGTCTTACTGCTTGGAGTTTTAATACTCAGTTTTGCCACATTATCCTGAACAAGCTCCTCAATTTTTTTCTTATTCAGTTTAATTCCTGCTTCCAGATAGTGATTCAGGGAAGCAATAGATACGTTGTCTGCAATAGACAGACAGCCCAGGATACCGGAACCACGGCGGTCTTCTGTAATCATACCAATACCGTTATTGATCGCGTCCTGAGGACGTTTAATATCCAGTTTTTTGCCATTTAACTTCACTTCTCCACTTGCAATGTGGCGGATACCGAAGATTGCCTCCATAAGCTCTGTACGCTGTGCGCCTACAAGACCTCCAAATCCAAGAATCTCTCCTTTTCTTAATTTAAAAGAACAGTTTTTAAAGGAATTGTCATAAATACTTGTAAAATTATTTACTTCAAGGAGAACGTCTCCCGGCTCATTATCAAGAGGAGGATAAATGTTAGTTAAATCACGACCAACCATCTGTCTTACAATTTCATCATCGCTGATATTTTTCATTTCCCATGTTCCGACGTAGCAACCGTCTCGCATGATCGTAATATCATCAGAAATCTGACGAAGTTCCGCCATCTTATGAGAAATAAATACAAAGGATACTCCCCTGTCACGTAAGTCACGAACAATTCTGAATAACGCTTCTACTTCATTATCTGTCAAGGAAGAAGTCGGCTCATCAAGAATAATAAGTTTTGCTTCCTGAGAAACAGCCTTTGCAATTTCAATAGACTGCATCTGGGAAATGGATAAATGACCAAGTTTTTTTCTTGGATCAAACGGCATCTTCACATTTTCCAGCCATTTCTTTGCCTCTTCATTCATTGTTTTATGGTCAATTACTTTAATCGGACCAAAAGATTTTAACGGGAAGCGACCAAGGTACATATTTTCTGCAATCGTACGCTCCGGAACTGGCTGAAGTTCCTGATGTACCATAGCAAGACCTTTATGTAATGCTTCGTCTGGATTATGAATATCAACCTTTTCTCCGTCAACAAACACTTCCCCTTCGTCCATATGGTAAATGCCAAACAGACATTTCATAAGGGTAGATTTACCGGCTCCGTTCTCCCCCATCAGTGCGTGAACTGTGCCTGGACGGACTTTCAGATTGATTTTATCAAGAGCTTTAACACCTGGGAAGCTCTTGCTCACTCCACGCATTTCCAATCTATACTCTGCCATCCCACTCTCTCCTTTCATAAGTTTTCATAAAATCGGGTGTGTCTCTTTCAACACACCCGAAATTTTGACTCTGTTTAATTCATTCCCTCAAATATAATTATTTGATTTTTTCAAGAATTTCTGCTGCGTTGTCAGCAGTAACTTTTACATAGTCTACCATGTTTACCGGCTCTACTTCTTCGCCTTTCAGGAAGTTCACTGCCTGAGCTGCTGCATCCTGTGCCTGGCTGAAGTAGTCATTAAATACTGTACCTGTGTAGTTACCGTCTACGATATTCTGAACAGCATCTGTAAGAGCGTCAACACCAACAAGGTAAATGTCTTCGTTTACTTTTCTGCCGGATGCCTGGATAGCCTGAAGAGCGCCAAGAGCCATAGCGTCGTTGTTACAGAAGATAACTTCTACATCTTCGCCAAACTGTGTAAGAGCGTCCTGTGCAATCTGCTGTCCTTTTGCCTGATCCCAATCGCCTCTCTGGATAAGAAGTTCTTCTACTTCCATACCTGCATCTTCAAGAGCTTTTACAGAGAACTCTGTTCTGTACTGAGCATCTACGTTCTCCGGGTCACCCTGGATCATAACGTAAGAAACTTTTCCATCGCCATTGATGTCACCTTTATTTTCTGTTTCAAGGATTTCTTCGCCCTGGAATGTACCGGACTGTCTTGCGTCTGCACCAACGTATGTAGCTTTGATTCCTTCTTCTGCCCATCTGTTGGACTCTGCTTCATCTGGCTGACGGTTAATGTAAACTACAGGGATTCCTGCTTCATTACAAAGGTCTGTTACCTGTGGAGCGGAAGAAGACTGTACAAGGTTAAGGATCATAACGTCAACTTTATCTGTGATGAAGTTGTTGATCTGGTTTGTCTGCTCAGCCTGGTCATTTTTACCGTCCTGTACGATAATGTTTTCCTCTTTGAATCCAAGCTCTTCTGTCAGGTAACGAACCAGCTCTGTACGATACAGTGTCATGAAGTTATCAGCGAACTGATAAATACTGATACCGATTTTTGTATTTTCTACATCAACACCTTCCATGTCGATTGCTTCTGCTGTTTCTTCTGCAGCGTCTGCAGCAGCTTCTTCTGTTGTCTCTTCTGTAGTTTCCTCTGCAGCCTCATCGGTTGTAGCTTCCTCTGTTGTTGCCTCTTCTGCGAATACGCATGTAGCTCCAGCAACTGTTGTTACGCCCATTGTTAAGCAAAGTAAGCTAGCCAGTAATTTTCTTTTCATTGTAAAACGTCCTCCTTTATTTGCGGTTTTTCCCGCTTCATGACTTATATTTTAACAACTCATATCCAAAAAGAACATACAATTTTTTTCTCATGTCCTATAAATTTCTTAACAGTTTTCGTTATCTGTTATAAAAATCTTCTCATTTATTGTGCATTCTGTACACCTCGCCTGCCTGTTTACCTGCTATTCCCTGTCCCCTATTTCCCTGATATGTGCTATAATAGCTTTTACACAAATACAGGAGGGCTCTATGATGAATAAAAAAGAAATATCTGAAATAAAAAAGCAATTTTCTCCTGATAACTGCTGCATTACACGCATATGCGGCTGTTACGTTGACGGAGAAAAAAATAAAAAAACAGAATTAAAAGAAGCATTTTTATCTTTATCTGAAGAAGAAATGTTCAAGTACTTCGATATTTTCAAAAAAACCCTGTCCGGCACAGTAGGAAAAAATCTCCTGAATATGGATTTTCCTCTTGAGCAGGAACAGGAGGGCGGAACACAGTATTTTCTTCGGAAACTGAAAGAAAGCAAACTGAAAGATGAAGCTCTCGTAGAAAGCTTCTACGACAAGATCATTGAAAATTACGAATATGGGGAAAACTACTATATTATCCTGATCCATGCAGTTTATGATATTCCTGGAAAATCTTCCGACGGTCAGGAAATGTTTGACGCTTCCGATGAAATTTATGAGCATATTCTCTGCAGCATCTGCCCTGTAAAGCTTTCCAAAGCAGGATTATGCTATAACGCCCAGACAAATAATATAGAAGACAGAGTCCGGGACTGGATCGTGGAAATGCCTGACCTTGGTTTTCTCTTCCCTGTCTTTAATGACAGAAGCACTGATCTTCACAGCATTCTTTATTATACAAAAAATGCAGAAGAGCTTCGCTCTGTCTTTATTGATGAGGTTTTTGGCTGCACCGCTCCCCTTTCCGCAGGAGGACAGCGTGATTCCTTCAATGCTCTTGTAGAAGAAACTCTGGGCGAGGACTGCGCTTACGATACGGTCTTAAATATTCATGAGCGTCTGAACGAAATTATCGAGGCGCAGAAAGATGAACCGGAACCTGTTGTTCTCACAAAACACGAGGTAAAGCGTCTCTTCGAGGACTGCGGCGTAGAAGAAGAAAAGCTTGCCGGATTCGATGAACAGTATGAGCTTGCAGCAGGAGAAAAATCTGCCCTCATGGCATCTAATATTACAAACACAAGAAAATTTGAGATCAAAACACCGGACGTTGTCATCAATGTTTCCCCGGAGCGTGCAGACCTTGTGGAAACAAGGATTATTGACGGCAGAAAATGTCTCGTCATTCCTATGGAAGACAATGTGGCAGTAAACGGTATCCGGGTAACTATGCAGACTTTATCAGATAAACTGGAGGAAGATATATAATATGGAAGCAAAAGATAAAAAAATACTCTTTTTTGATATTGATGGAACACTTTTAACACCTCCGCCCTTCTCCATTCCCGAAAGTACGGTAATCGGTCTTAAAAAAGCTCAGGAACAGGGTCATTTTACTTTTATCAACTCCGGCAGAACCCGTTTTCTGATTCCCGAAAATATAAGAGCCCTCGGTTTTGACGGCTATGTATGCGGCTGCGGTTCCCAGATTTATCTTCATGATAAACTGATTTTTGAACAGACCATTCCTCACGATGTATGTGAGGAAACCATACACTGTCTTCGAGAATGTAAAATCGGCACTATTTTTGAACGCCCTTCCGGACTTCTTATGGACGGCGCTGCCCCCGCACAATGTTCTCTTACCAAAAGTTTTATAGGAAAAGTGCCTGTAGAAGACCTTTCCTTATTTAAAGAAAAAGACACCTATACCTTTGATAAGTTTTTAATTGAGCTTTTCGAGGATTCTGACAGGGAAACATTCTGGAAATTCAGCGAAGATAAATACCTTCTTTTCCAGCACAGAGAGAATATTTACGAAGTCACACGAAAAGATACAAGCAAGGCAACAGGAATCCAGTTCCTTCTCGATTATTTTAATCTTCCTCTGGAAAACAGCTATGCCTTTGGAGACAGCAACAACGATCTGCCAATGCTGAAATATGCCGGAAACAGCATTGCTATGGGAAATGCAATGAAAGAGATCCTGCCCTTCTGCACCTACCAGACAACAGATATTACAGATGACGGAATCTACAATGCACTGAAACATTTTGGATTGATCGGGTAAACACGTTTTCTTAAAAAGAACGCCCACACATACTGCCACATTTCCGCTGCTATTGCTATCCTCAGTTTTCTTCTTTATACTGATGCTGTAAACATTAAAATCAGGAGGAAGTTTTAAATGAAAAAAGAATCTGTTGTTTCTATATTGTACAGTTCCATTGCCATAGCTACAGGAATCCTGCTTTTTCCGGTTCACACTATCCTGGCTGCTGAAGAGTCTTCTATTACAGGTTATTCCCAATATGATGCAATTTTAAAGCAATATAAAGAAGGGATTGAAGCAGGCTGGGATATGCAGACATTTTCAGATCATAATCTTTGCTATCTCACCGCATATGACTCAGACTTAAATCATATCGGCTATTATGTAGCAGATCTGGATCAGAACGGAACAGAAGAACTGATTATAGGAAAAGCCAATAATAAAGAATACCTCGGCTTTTTTTATGATTTATATACACTCAAAGACAACAAAGCCGTTCTCGTTCAAACAAGCGGAGAACGCAATCAGTTTTATCTCTGTAATAATAATATCATACACCAGCTCTGGTCCGGCAGTGCCTTCCTTTCCGGCTGGGCATATTATAATCTAAATGATTCCACCATTGAGCTTAAGGAAGCAGTCACTTACGATTCGCAATATAATGAGACTGCCCCCTGGTTTTACAGTACTGTAAATATTTCTGAAGATTATTCTACTCCCATCACAGAAGAAGAATGTAATTCAATAAAATCTCAGTATGTGCTAATGGACATTCCATATATCACGTTAGAGGAAGCCTTTTCCGAAACGCCATCATCTCCAGAAATCATTCCGGAACATTTGAAAAACACAGAAACAAAAGCTGCCGAAATTGAACAAAAACTTCAGGAAGCTACCAGCCAATCCGATATGAACCAACTTTCTGCTTCTCTTTATCAGGTATGGGACGACGAACTGAACCTCATATGGTCTGAGTTGAAAACATCACTTGACAGCGGAGCTATGAATACTCTTACAGAAGAACAATTAGATTGGATTTCCGAAAAAGAGAGCGCTATGGAATCTGCTTCTTCCCAATATTCCGGCGGAAGTCTTGCTTCTATGGAATATTACCTGACAGGCGCTTCCTTCACAGAGGAACGAGTATATGAAATAGCAAAATACCTGCCACAATGAAGGGCAGGTATTTTTTAACCATTTATTCTGTTCGTCTTACGATATTTCTTCATAACATAGATATAATATGGGATCAGCGGAATCAACGCCGCAATCCATGCCGCAGGATCTGCAAGACACACTCCTGCAAAACTTGTTTTTCCCGCAATAAAGAAAACAATTCCTGCTCTTGCCACAAGCTCAAATATACCTCCAAGCATTGGAACAAGACCAAACCCCATACCCTGCAGTGCATTTCTGTAAAGGAAAATACTTCCAAGGAACGGATATGCCCAGAATACGGTTCTGAAATATGTAACCGATACCTCCAGCACTTCTGTCTCTGATGGATCCACAAAAATACAGGTAAGATATTTTCCAAAGAAAAATACAAGTATCATGGAAATTACGCTCCAGCCAAGAATCATAAGCTGTGTGCTTTTTACACCGGCTTTTACGCGATCCATTTTTCCGGCTCCACGGTTCTGTCCCACAAATGTAGCTGCTGTTGCGCCAAACGCCACGAAAATGGTAGTCACAATATTTTGAAGTTTTCCTGCTGCGGAAAATCCTGCCATATGGACAGCGCCGTAAACATTGACCGCTCCCTGCACAATAATCGTTCCTATCGCCGTAATGGAAAACTGCAGTCCCATTGGAATGCCAAGCGCAAGAAGTCTTTTAAAACTGTTTACAGAAACTGTAAAATTCTTCTTCTCCAAATGAAGGAGCGGCATCTTTTTCTTAATGTAAACAAGACAAAGAAGCGCGGAAATTCCCTGCGCGATTACCGTTGCATATGCACAGCCTTCCACTCCCATGCCAAAGCATACAATAAATACAATATCCAGCACAATGTTAAGAAGTGCGGAAATAATAAGGAAATAAAGGGGGGATTTCGAATCGCCCAGTGCACGCAGGAAGGACGACAGAGCATTATAAGCCGCCGTGACTATAAGTCCGGCGTAAATAATCGCCATGTATTTAATCACGTCTCCGATTACTTCGTCCGGTGTGTTCATCATACGGAGGACCGGCGCATTTGCAATCTCAAATCCAACTGTCATCGCAATAGTAAACGCTGCTGTCAGATAAATAGACATTGCCACATAATGACGCATCTCATCGTATTTCTTTGCCCCGAAAAGCTGTGATACGAGAATCGCAAAACCACTTGTCAGACCATTGAGCCACCCTGTTACAAAAAACATCAGAGAACCTGTGCTTCCGATGGCAGCCAAGGCGTTTACACCGATAAACTGTCCTGCAATAATGGAATCCGCAATATTATAAAACTGCTGAAAAATATTTCCGAGACACATGGGAATCATAAACTGTATAATCAGTTTCACAGGACTTCCCACTGTCATGTCATTCGTTGTACTCTTTCCCATAATCATTCCCTTTCTTATTATTTTTTCGGAAAAACAGCATCGGAAAATCCGATGCCGTTTCTGTTCCTTATTCTGCTGTTGCCTCTGCTTCTTCTGTCGGCTCCGGTGTTTCTGTTGCCTCTGCTTCCGCTTCTTCCGGAGCTTCTGTTGCTTCTGCCTCAGTTTCTTCCGGAGTTTCTGTCACTTCTGCTTCCGCTTCTTCCGGAGCTTCTGTTGCTTCCGGCACTTTTATTGTAAATTTATGAGTATCCGTAATCTTCAGTGTTTCAAGAACTTTATCATCTGCCTTGATCTCTGCGTCCTCAAGCCATTTTTCTGTTGTCTCTGTATAATACTCTGTTTTCTTTTCAGATTCCAGAGATTCTCTTTTGGACTCTGTTGCTTCTTCATCAAGGGCTTTGTCAAGACGCACTACGTAATAGCTTGTATCTGTCTCGATCACTTCGGGAGCCATTTCTCCTTCTTTCAGTCCGCGAAGGATTTCTAGAACTTCCTTCGGATAGTAGGCGGAATCTCCGTCCTCTTCTTTGCTCTCTGCAGTTGTAAAGGTTCCGGTAAGAGCGCTGTAGCTTTCATCTACGCCTTTGGCCACCTCGCTCATATCTCCAGTCGGGTCTTCTTTCATTTTATCCAGGATTTCCTGCGCCTGCTCTTTTTTCTTCTTTTTATCGTCTTCTGTAAGATCCTCGCCGCTTGTAGAAACGCTTACATATGTGAAGGAAGACTGATTTGCCTCCTCGTCTGTCACTTCTACTTTCGCCTCGTTCATAACTGCATCATACATTCTCTGCTTATATGTCTGAAGCTCCAGATATGTTTTTACCTGTTCCTCTGTAACAGAAAGCTCTGCGATAGTTTCCTCGCTGTTTGCTTCCATAAATGCTTTTGCAGCCTCCGCGATCGCCTTTTCCTCTTCTTCTGTTACTTCTACCTTATAATCTGCCGCCTTATCTTTCATGATATACATAAGCTCAACCTGTTTTAAGGTATCTTTTGCTGCCTGCTCTCCGTATGTTTCTCCGGATTCTTCATCTGCAACTGTATCCCAGATATTGACGCCGCCGTTTCCAAAGCTTGCATACAGGGCGTCCATCTGCGCCTGCTGCTGTCTTGCTGCAATACTTACAACACCCATCGGTATTTCTGTTCCATTTACAGTTGCCACTGTCTTTGTTCCATCTAATTTTTTCTCACCGCATCCGGTAAGCATACCTGCTGCCAGTACGCCTGCCAGCACTGCCGCTGCGGTTCTTCCTGCTGCTTTTCTCATCTCTTCCTCCATTGCTCCACGATTCTTCAGTCCTTCATTCTGTTACCGGACTACACTATCGTAAGTATAAACTCTTTTTTCCTTTTCAGCAAGGTAAAATTTTGAAAAACACAAAATGTTCAGACTATTTTGTATCCTCTATTCCTCCACCAGTTTCTGTAATTCCTCTGCAAATTCTGTGAGCGCCTCAACCACTTTTCCCTGTGGTAAAAAGATAAATTTCGGCTCTTTATCTGTCTTAAACTGAAGACGTCTTCTGTACTTATCCATAAGCGCCGGAATCCCTGCAGGATTTATTTTTGCCTTCTCATAAAGGGTTATCCTGATTTCTTTTCCGGTCTGCTTGATCTCCGTCACATATGCCTGATGGGCGATCGCCTTCATCTTCGCTATGGCAAGAAGATTAAGAACTGCTTTTGTGGGCTCTCCAAACCGATCGAGAAGCTCTTCCAGCATATCGTCGTAATCATTCTGATTTTCGATTCCCGCAATTCTCTTGTAAATATCAAGCTTCTGAAACTCGTTGCTGATATACGTATCGGGAATAAAGGCATCTATATTCAGATCAACAGACGTCTCAAAGTCTTCCATTGTATGAATGCCTTTTGCCTCCTTGACTGCCTCGCTTAACATTTTACAGTAAAGGTCGTATCCCACCGCATTCATATGTCCGTGCTGCTGTGCGCCGAGAAGATTTCCTGCACCGCGAAGCTCAAGATCTCTCATCGCGATCTTAAATCCGCTTCCCAGATCTGTATACTCACGGATTGCAGCAAGGCGTTTTTCCGCTGTCTCCCGCAGCACCATATTCGGGCGATACATTAAGAAAGCATACGAAGTTCTGTTGGAGCGTCCAATCCTTCCACGAAGCTGATAAAGCTGAGAAAGACCGTATCTGTCTGAATCGTGTATGATCATGGTATTTACATTGGAAATATCAAGTCCTGTCTCAATAATGGTCGTAGATACAAGAACATCAATCTCTCCGTTGATAAAACCGTACATTACCTGCTCCAGTTCCCGCTCTTTCATCTGCCCGTGGGCAAAGTCCACCCTTGCCTCCGGTACAAGTTTGGAAATCCGAAGAGCAACCTCCGCAATATCTGTCACTCTGTTATATACGTAGTAAACCTGTCCTCCCCGACGCAGCTCCCTGTTGATCGCTTCCCGGACTGTCTCCTCATCGTATTCCATAACATACGTCTGAATGGGAACCCTGTCCATCGGCGGCTCTTCCAGAACGCTCATATCCCGGATTCCAATAAGGCTCATGTGAAGAGTCCTTGGAATTGGCGTTGCCGTAAGTGTAAGAACGTCCACATCTTTTTTTAACTGCTTGATCTTCTCTTTATGGGCAACGCCGAAACGCTGTTCCTCATCAATGATCAAAAGACCGAGATTTTTAAACTCTATATCTTTGGAAAGAACACGGTGCGTTCCCACCACAATATCAACCTGCCCCTTTTTCAGCCCCTCGATCGCTTTTTTCTGCTGGGCAGGAGTACGGAATCGGCAGAGAAGCTCTACCTTCACAGGAAATTCCTTCATTCTCTGCACAAAGGTATTGTAATGCTGCTGTGCAAGAATCGTCGTCGGTACAAGGTATACCACCTGCCTGCTCTCCTGCACTGCCTTAAAAGCAGCACGAAGGGCAACCTCTGTCTTGCCGTATCCTACGTCTCCGCACACAAGGCGGTCCATGATTTTTGTGCTTTCCATATCCCTCTTTGTATCTTCAATGGCATTTAACTGATCCTCTGTCTCCTCATACGGAAACATTTCCTCAAACTCTCGCTGCCATACGGTATCGGGACCGCACACATAGCCTTCTTTTTCCTGGCGCACTGCATAAAGCTCCACAAGCTCCTTCGCAATGTTTTTCACTGCGCCCCGCACTCTGCTCTTTGTCTTATTCCACTCCTGACCGCCAAGCTTATTTAATTTCGGAGCTTTTGCCGTATCTGCCCCGGAATATTTCTGAAGCGCGTCAAGCTGAGTTGCAAGGATATAGAGATTGCTTCCTCCCCTGTACTCAATTTTGATGTAATCTTTTACAATTTTATCTACTTCTACCTTTTCGATTCCCCGGTAAATTCCAAGACCGTGCTTTTCGTGAACTACAAAATCTCCAATAGAAAGTTCTGCAAAATCCTGGATCCTCTGTCCGTTGTAATTCTTTTTCTTCTTCTTTTTTTTCTGCTCCTGTCCGAAAATATCTGTTTCCGTCATAAGAGCAAACTTGATCAGCGGATACTCAAACCCCTTTTTCGCATGGCCGTAGGCAACCATAATCTCCCCCGGCTGAATAAGACGGTCATAATCCGTACTGTAAAAGGCGTTCAAGCCTTCTGCCTGCAGATCCTTTGCAAGACGCTCCGCTCTTGTTCTGGAACCGGAAAGAAGAGCTATCTGAAAGCCCTGTTTTTTATATTGAAGAAGATCTTTTACAAGAAGCTCAAAGCTGCTGTTGTAGGAATTTACTGTTTTTACTGTAATATCAAACTTTTCTGTAATCTTCCACTTTCCCCGCTTTGGCTCCAGGGCGCAAAACGCGATGCAGTTATACTGATTCAGTTCTTTCTGAAGCGTCTCAAATCTGCAAAGCCAGTTGTCCGGCAGCTTCTGTTCGCCGCGCTCCTCCCTGTGCATACGGCTCTGGAGATACTCCTCCTCCACAGCCATTCCCTTTTCCACAAGATGATTCGGCTCGTCGAGAAAAAGAATGCTTTTTTCTCTGGAAAAATACTCCAGAAAAGAAACCATATCTTTTTCCCCGATTTTTTCCGCCGCCGGATAAATAATGATCTCATCAAGGTTTTCAAGAGACCTCTGGCTTTCCGCATCAAAACTTCTGATAGAGTCGATTTCATCTCCCCATAACTCGATTCTCCAGGGATTTTCCTCTGTGAGGGAGTAAATGTCGATAATTCCTCCCCGAACGGAAAACTGCCCCGGCATTTCCACCTGCCCCACTCTCTCATATCCAAGTGTGACAAGGGAATCCTTCAGTTTATCCAGGTCAACGGGGCTGTCGCTTTCAAAATGAATCAGGCTCTTTTTGATTTCCTCCAGCGGAAGCAGAAAATCCATACAGCCGTCTATACTTGTGACAACTGTGATCCTCTCTTTTTCAAGAAGCGCCTTAATCACCTGCATTCTCTGGCGTATCAGAAGATTTCCGTGAATGTCCGCCTGGAAAAAAAGAAGGTCTTTTGCAGGATAATAGTAGACTTCTTTATCATAAAAACGGTAATCCTCGTAAATCTCTTTTGCCCGTTTCTCATCTTCTGCAAGAATCAGATGAGATGGAAAAAGCCCGGAAAGTCCATACATCATATGAACCTTCTGGGACTCTATACAGCCGGAGATTTCCAGAATACCTCTGTTTTCTCCGGCACATTTCTGTATCTGTTCAAACTCTGCAAGATTTTGCAGAGGCTGCATAAATGCTTTCATATAAACCTCTCAGGCTTTTTTGCGATTATATTCGTTCATAGCTGCATCTGGACCCTGGGAAAGGATTTTTTCCACAGCGTCCCCGGCATTTTCGATTGCCTCGTCCACAAGACGTCTGTCGCTGTCTGCAAATCTGGAAAGCACATGATCTGCCAGATCCCAGCCTTTCGGCTTCGCTCCTACGCCTACCTTAATGCGCAGAAATTTTTCTGTTCCGAGACGGCGGATAATATCCTTGATCCCGTTGTGTCCTCCTGCGCTTCCCTGCTTGCGGATCCGGATCTGTCCCGGCTCCAGGTCAATATCATCATAAATGACAATCAGCTCTGTCTCCGGGTCTGCCTTAAAGTAATTTACCATTTCCTGAACAGGGCCGCCGCTTAAATTCATAAAGGACAGCGGCTTCATAAGGATTACTTTCTCCCCTCCTATGACGCCCTTTCCATACATGGCATTAAATTTCACCCCTGCCTGGGGAATGTTGTATTTCTCAATCAGATAATCAATGGCATCGAACCCCATATTGTGGCGGGTAGCCTCGTACTGCTTGCCGGGGTTGCCTAAACCAACAATTAAATACATTTTTTCTGTTCTCCTATCAGTTAAAGTAAACCATTTCTTCTTCAAGCGGGTCACAAATCTGCACATCTTCTGCATACAGGACAATTCCTTCCCCCTGGTATTCCATTCTTCTCTCAAACGCTACTTTTGCTGTAACCTCTACCCATGCTCCCTCCGGGATTTTCGGGGTGTAAGCGCTCTTGCACACATATCCCAGAAATGTAGTATCGTCTGCACAGCAGGTCATTGCCGTTCTTCCGGGAACAAAGAATTTGCTTCCCATTCCTCTTGGTTTTAAGGCTCTTCCCTTAAAGCGCACCGTTTTTCCAACGTACGTTTCCGGGTGGTCCATTGCGTCTACAAACCAGATTCCATAATCCTCCGGAAGAATGTCGATGACAGGCGCATTGATGTCAAATGGCATTTCATCTTCAAAAATATCGTCAAGCTCGCCCTGCTCGTCCTCAAAGATAACCTCCGCTCTCTGGTTCGCCACCTTGATCCCTCTTCTATAGGTTGGAAGCGGATCGCCTTTTTTGCAGCGGTTAAATACAACCATATCTGTATTGCGCACCATATCCATAAAAATAGATTTCATATTTGCCATGTACATCTGGAATGTGCTTGCGTCCACACATGTAATCTGCTGTTCCACACCCCAGCCGGAAGGAAGCTCCATTTTATCAAAATTGCTCACAAGCCACATTCCGTTATACTCGATGACAACGCGCTCCGGCTGATGGATGATCTCCATTGCAGTAAGGCGTTCCGTTGTAAAATCCTCTTCTTTTTCAATGATTTCCACAACTGTATTTCTCTGTTTCAGAGCTTCAAGGTCGTATTCTTCCTCCCCTTCCTCACAGAGAATCAGAAGAGTCTTTCCTTCAATTTCAAAATAATCCTGATTCAGGGTAAAATTAAGGAAGGTTGTCTTGCCGCTTTCAAGAAAACCCGTGATTAAATATATCGGCACTCTGATTTCGTCCATATTTCGTTCCCTCTCAGATTCCGAAAAGCTGTGCCAGCTTCTCTTCGTTTAATTTAGAGCCGATCACACAGAGACGTCCTGTGTATTCCGGCGCTCCCTTCCGAATTTCTGTTTCCTCCGGAACCATGTCAAAGTAAATCCATGTGCCGTCTTCGCAGGGAAGCATTCCTTTTGCACGGAGAATCACGCCATACTCCTCAGAACCGGAAAGCTTCTCCAGAATATCGGTAAGCTCTTCTTTTGTATATTTGCGGATTGTTTCTTTGCCCCAGCTTGTAAATACTTCATCTGCATGATGATGGTGGTGGTCGTGTCCGCAGCCGCACTCATGATCGTGATCATGGTGATGGTCATGTCCGCAGCCGCATTCATGGTCGTGATCATGTTCATGTCCCTCATGATGATGATGCTCATGTTCATGTTCCTCATGGTGATGATGCTCATGCTCATGTTCCTCGTGATGGTGATGTTCATGTATATGTCCGCACTCAGGGCATACTTCCTCTTCCATCATTTCCTCTTCGAGAGATACCGGATTTTCCATAACTTCTACAAGCTTCTCTCCGGAAAGTTTCTCAATCGGAGTTGTGATAATGGCAGCCTTTTTATTGATGCTTCGAAGAAGCTCCATCGCCTCCTGCGCCTTCTTTTCGTCCACAATATCGGTACGGCTCATAATAATAGCCCCCGCATACTCTACCTGGTTATTAAAGAACTCTCCGAAGTTACGCATATACATACGGCATTTCTTAGCGTCTACTACAGTTGTATAGCTGTTCAGTACAATGTCCACCTCTTCCTGAACGCCCTGTACTGCCTTAATAACATCAGAAAGTTTTCCTACGCCGGAAGGCTCGATCACAATTCTGTCCGGATTATATTTTTCCACTACTTCTTTTAAAGAAGCGCCAAAATCTCCCACAAGAGAACAGCAGATACAGCCGGAATTCATCTCACGGATTTCAATTCCCGCCTCTTTTAAAAATCCTCCGTCGATTCCGATTTCTCCAAACTCATTTTCAATCAGCACTACCTGCTCGTTCTGAAAGCCTTCTTTCAGAAGTTTTTTTATCAGCGTTGTTTTTCCTGCTCCAAGAAAGCCGGAAATAATGTCAATTTTAACCATTTTAAATTCCTCCTAAAACAAAGAGGACATGACCCCGTCATGCCCCCGCTTTTTGTATCATCAGCCTTATCAGCCGTTAATCATAAAGTTCATTAATCTGTCAATATCTTCCTTCTCGTATGCAACGATTTCGAGTTCCGGAATTTCTCCGCCGGAGAAGATATTTGCAAGAGATACGTACTGGGATAATTTAGATTTCAGGTTCAGTCTGTCTCCTTCGCCTGTTACCAGTTCTACTCTTCCTTCACAGCTGTCTACTACCTTAAAAAATTTCTCTACGTCTTTAATGTTTGATACTTTCATGTTAATTCTCCTTTCTGGCTGCCGACGGCAAACCTAACATGTACTTTTTTCATTTTCCTGCTTTCGCGCTCATTATAACGCAGGCATCCCAAAATTGCAAGAACTTTTAATATAAAAATACTGCAATTCCATAGGCTGGAAGAGGATATGCAAAAGAAAACTGCCTGTTGTCACATTCTTTCTTCTCTGCCTTAAAGATTTTCGGGTCTGTCATTCCGTTTTCATCAAGAATCAGCTTATAATTCTTTTTCTTCGGCACACCCACTCTGTAATCCGGGCGCGCAACAGGAGTAAAATTACATACCACAAGAACGTTGTTTCTCTTTGTGGGTGAATTACGCACAAAGCTGAAAATACTTCTGTCTCCGTCATTTGCGTTAATCCACTCAAAACCTTCCGGATTATTGTCCCCGGCGTAAAGAGCCGGGTATTTTTTATATATATGAAGAAGGTCTTTCACAAAACTCTTAAGATTTCTGTGACCATCCTCTCCAAGAAGGAACCAGTCAAGTTCTCTCTCCTCACTCCACTCACGAAGCTGTCCAAAATCCTGTCCCATAAAGAGAAGCTTCTTTCCGGGGTGGCAGAACATAAAGGCATATCCCGCTTTCAGATTTTTAAACTTCTCATCCAGCTCTCCCGGCATCTTACTCAACATGGAACACTTCAGGTGAACCACCTCATCATGGGAAAGAACAAGTATGTACTTCTCACTGTAAGCATATACCATAGAAAACGTCATCTTATTGTGGTTGAATTTACGGAAATACGGATCAAGTTTCATATATTCCAGGAAATCGTTCATCCAGCCCATATTCCACTTAAGGGAAAATCCAAGTCCGTCCTCTTCTGCCTTTCCTGTTACCTTCGGCCATGCTGTGGATTCCTCCGCGATCATCATCGTTCCATGATTTCTTCCAAGAACAACTGTGTTCAGATGTTTGAAAAATTCAATGGCTTCCAGATTTTTATTTTCCCCATATTTATTTGCCACCCACTCTCCGTCTTTTTTTCCGTAATCAAGGTAGAGCATAGAGGCAACTGCATCTACACGAAGACCGTCCACATGACACTCCTCTACCCAGAAAAGCGCGTTTGCAATGAGAAAATTCTTTACTTCCGGTCTTCCATAATTATAGATTTTTGTTCCCCAGTCCGGATGTTCTCCCTGTCTCGGATCTTCATGCTCGTACACAGCCGTTCCGTCAAAGTTTACAAGACCGTGCGCGTCTTTTGGAAAATGAGCCGGAACCCAGTCGAGAATGACGCCTATTTTATGTCTGTGAAGATAATCTACCAGATATTTGAAATCCTGCGGTGTTCCATATCTCGAAGTAGGCGCATAATATCCGGTTACCTGGTATCCCCAGGAACCGTCAAAGGGGTGCTCTGCGATTCCCATAAGCTCCACATGGGTGTATCCCATCTCTTTTACATACTCGGCAAGTCTCGGCGCTACCTCTCTGTAATTGTAAAAACCTTTTTCATTTTCTTCTGTGGGAGAATGCTTCATCCAGGAACCGATGTGTACCTCATAAATAGATACAGGCTGCACTTTTTCATCAAAGTTTTCCCTCTGCTTCATCCATTTATCATCTGTCCACTTATAATCGGAAATGTCCGTAATCCTGGAAGCTGTCCCCGGACGCAGCTCTGCTTCATTTGCATAGGGGTCTGCCTTATAAAGCTCCTCCCCGTGCGCTCCTTTAATATAAAATTTATAGAGCTGTCCTTCCTTTGCCCCCGGGACAAACAATTCATAAACGCCTATATCTCCTGCTTTTTGCATTGGATTTGCCTCTGTGTCCCAGTTATTAAATTCACCGACAACAGAAACGCTTTTTGCATTGGGCGCCCATACTGCAAAATAAACGCCTTTTTTTCTTTTTACAGAAGTCGGGTGTGCCCCCAGTTTTTTATATATTTCATAATGTGTTCCCTGTCCAAAAAGATACTGGTCAAGCTGTGTAAACTCCATTTCTTTCTCCTCCCCGTTTTCCTTATTTAAACGCTGCTATCTCACTTTCATTTGGCTTCAGCCGAATACGGAGCATTCCGTTTTCTTCACGAATTTCTTCTCCGCTCAAAAGACTTGTATACATTTTCCCTGATGCAGGTACGCGAACGCAGAGCTCCGCTTCCTGTTCATCATTATTTACTGCCACAAGAACGCCTTCTTCTCCCATAATTCTTGCAAAAGCATACTGCCTGTTTGTAAGAAGAAGCTCCTGATACGTTCCCTCTGAAAGCGCTTTCTGCTGTTTATGGATTTTTCCAAGTGTGCAGATCCATTCATAAAGCTTTTTATCCGGCATATCTTCCTTTATTTCCTGAAGATCGATCTTCGGACGAAGAGGCGCGTCGTTTCCCCCTTCTTTTCTTCCCTGCACGCCGAACTCAGAGCCATAATATATAGAAGGAATACCCGGAAGCGTAAACAGAAGCGTATGAACCGGATAAATATGTCCCTGCACATTTAATTTTGAAGCAATCCTGTCCACATCATGGTTATCTACAAAAGAATACAGCTTCATTCCTCTGTAAATTCCTCCGTTCTGGTCAAACTCTCTTCTTATTGTATGGGCAATCTCAAAATAATTGTGATCATTATGACCGGAATAAAGTCCCTTATGGAGTTCATAATTTGTCACGCTGTTTAATTTATCCGGAGAAATATACCGGCTGTAATCTCCGTGGATCACTTCTCCCATCAGCCAGAAATCCTCTTTTCTGGCATCAACATAACGCCGCATTTCTTCCATAAAAGAAAATTCCAGACAGTCCGCACAGTCAAGGCGGATTCCGTCAATGTCAAACTCCTCGATCCAGAAACCGATCACATCAAGAATATACTCCCGTACCTTCGGCTCCCAGTAATTTAAATTTACCAGCTCAAAACAGTTTCTCCATGCTTCATATCCAAACCCGTCATTATAAGGGCTGTTCCAGCCAAAGTTAATCCCTTTATACCAGCTGCAGTATGGAGACTGCTCTCTGTTTTTAATAATATCCTGAAATGCAAAAAACTCACGTCCCGTATGATTAAACACACCGTCCACAACAATGCGGATCCCAAGATCATGCGCCATTTTCACAAACGTTTTAAAATCTTCATTATCTCCAAGACGTCGGTCTACTTTTTTGTAATCTTTCGTATCGTATCCGTGTGTCGTGGATTCAAATAACGGCCCTATATAAACAGCCGTACATCCAAGAGACGCAACATGGGGAAGCCATTCCTTCAGTTCCTCAAAACGGTGAACTGTTTCTTCCTGCTCATTTCTTGCCGGAGCCCCTGTCATTCCTATCGGATACATATGATAAAATACTGCTTCTTCAAACCATTTTCCCATTTTGTCCTCGATTTCCTGCATCTGTTCAAATCTGCATTTTTATTCTAAATGACTTTCGGTCAATCATATATGGTTATATTATACCAATATGTATATATCACGTCAATTATTTTTGGTTGTTTTAACGGCAAAACAGGGGCAGTTCCTGTTTTTTTACTCAGTTCCTGTCCCTGTCTTATCTTTGCAGCATACGCTGCTATGTAGTATCGCATTTCTGTATGAAATTCTGTTAAACTTCTTCTCCGGAACCATCGCCTTCTTCGCTTCCGTCCGCGCTGCCCTCTGAGCCGTCCGATACGTCTTCACCTGTTCCATCCTCTGCACTTCCGTCGGAACCGTCTGATACGTCGCTCTCAGAGCCGCCTGTAAGAGAATCGTCGCCTCCCTTATACCCCGGTACTGAACCATTATCAAGGCTGCTCTGCCAGAAATCAATATATCTTGCGTTCTGAAGCTCTACGCCTTTTGCCTCTGCCATCTCACTTACTGTCACAAGCTTATATCCCTTTGCAACCAGATCAGGGATCAGCTTTAAAGCCGCCTGAACAGAAGGCTCATGAATGTCGTGCATCAGAATAATGGAACCGTCTGTCAGATCTCCGTTCATAACTGCATCGTAATCTGCCTGTGCGTCCATAAGCTGCCAGTCAAGCGTATCAAGCGACCACATAAAGAATGGTTTCTGCACTATATCGTAAACGTGCTGATCGGCGCTTCCATAAGGCGCTCTCGCCACAGAAGCCGGCTGTCCGCAGGCTTTGATAAGCGCTTCGTCTGTCTTCGAAAACTCTTCTGCTATGCCGTTTTCATCAAGAGTCATCAGATCAAGGTGATCCCAGGAATGACTTCCGATTTCACAGCCAATTTCCTGCATTCTCTTTACGGTATCCGGATATAACTCCACATTCTGTCCCAGCATAAAGAAAGTTGCCCTTGCATTATTCTCTTCCAGACAGTTGAGAAGCTCGTCTGTATACTCTCCCGGACCATCGTCAAATGTCAGTGCAAGCATCGGACGTTTCTTTTCTTTATTATAAGTCCCATCCTCATTAAAGAAATAGTCGTTGACTCCCTTTGTCACCCAGCCGGTCTGAATATAACCGTTTTCGTCAAAAGAATATTCCGCTCCGTCTATTTCCTGAAAACCGTTTGCATAATACGTTCCGTCGGCGTTCTGATACCAGCGCCCATCATCGCTTTCATGCCAGCCCGGCGTCATTACGGACACCTTTCCGGCGTCGCCTTTTCCCTTAAGCGGCTGGCGAATGGCTGCGTTAGGATCTGCCTCTGCTGTCTGAGCCTGTACTTCTATGGTTTCACCCTGAGATTTTTTGTCTTTTGCTCCATCTCCGCGGTTCATAATTGGAAAAATCACGCCTTTTACTACAAATACGACAACCAGCACCGCCGCTATGGCATAGGTGGCAAGCCGGGTGTATTTTCGTATCATCATCTGACGCTTTTTCTGCCGCATTCTCTCCTGTATAATTCTCTTGTCCATTCTGTTTCTTTCCCCACTTCGTCTGCATTAGCTGATATTGTACATTTTTTGTACGGTTTTATTTTCCAAATCCATAATAGCTCATTTTTCGGATAATTACAATGGTTTTCATCTAAAGATTTTATTAAATCTTACAGTACCTGTTTCAGCTCCAGATCGTCTGTCACAAGAAGAATGTCTGCGTCTTTTCCAGGTGTGATAGAACCTGTTTCCTCATAAATTCCAATGCTCTTTGCCGGGTTTCTTGTAGCTGCAAAAATTGCCTCTGCAAGAGGAATCCCAAATTCTACCGCCTTGCACATACAGCCGTAAAGATCTGTCGCGGAGCCTGCGATCGTTCCGTTCTTTAATGTGGCTTTTCTGTCCTTTACCGTAACCTCCTGACCGCCAAGCTCGTATGTTCCGTTTGCCATTCCTGTCGCTCTCATGGAATCGCTGACAAGAACCACTCTCTCCGGTCCGAACATTTCGAATGTTGCGCGAACAACAGACGGGTGGATATGGATTCCGTCACAGATAAGTTCCACCATACAGCTTTCATCGTCTCTTGCTGCGCCGATAAGACCCGGTTCTCTGTGTCCAAACGGCTTCATTGCATTAAAAAGGTGGGTGACATGATGCGCGCCTCTTTTCATTGCCTCGCTTGAAGTCTCATAATCTGCCGCTGTATGTCCAAGAGAAATACATACTTCATCATGAACTTCGTCAATAAATTCCATTGCGCCTTCTGCATCAGGAGCCAGAGTTACAAGTTTTACCATGTTCCCGGAATCCTCATTCAGTTCTCTGAAAAATTCCACCATCGGTTTTTTGATATATCCTTCTACATGCGCGCCCTTTTTGCTGGAAGCAAGGAAAGGTCCTTCCATATTAATGCCGCGCACATGCGCGCCTTCTTTAAAATCTCCCACTTCTTTGATCGTTGCAAAAATCTCCTTTAACTGTTCCAGAGGAAGCGTCATAGAAGTCGGACAATAAGAGGTCACACCGCTTTTTTTCTCGTATTCCAGGATTTTTTTCAGTCCTTCCACATCTGCGTCACAGAAATCGAATCCTGCTGCCCCGTGGCTGTGCACATCGACAAGACCGGGAATTACTTTCAGACCGGAAGCGTCCACTACAGTTTTATCTGTCACCTGGGACTCGCTCTCCACAATCTTATTGTTTTCAATGTACACATCTTTCACACAAAAAGTTCCGTCTTCTTGAAATACCTCTCCGTTTTTGATGATCATAATACTTGCCTCCCGTTTTTCTTTTTATTATTTTAATTTGTACTGCCTACTGCTCTACTGTCGGAGTCTCTTCGGAACCTGTTTCTTCTGCACCGGATTCCTCTGTACTTTCTGTCTCCTCCACAGCTTCTTCTCCCTCTGCTGAAACGCTTCCGTTTCCGCTCACTCCTACTGTTCCGTTCTCTGAAATCTTTTCTTCCACATTCGCGTTCTCTACAATAAACCGCTCCACACGGATAAGACCGATTGTTGTATCTACAGATGTCTGTCCGTATGTGTCAACAAGAGCTGCAAGATCCTGTACCCCGTAAGTCTGAATCAGCTCGTCCTGAACAGCAAGGCTTTCTTTATCTTCCAGGGTGATTCCCTCTGCGTCCATAATCCCCTGAAGGATCAGATTCTGCTTTACTCTCGCCTCCGCATACTCCTGGCACTGTGACTCGAATGCTTCCTGTGACACCTGCTGGCTTTCCAGATAATCTTCCAGTTCCATTCCGCCCTGCTTTGCGTAAGACTTTACCTGTGTCTCAAATTCCGCATATGCTTCTTTTACATCTTTCTCCGGATATTCTTTTACCTCTGAAGCTTCATAAACCTGATTCCATGCCGTCTGGTAAAGAATGCTGTCTGCCATCTGTTCTGCATTTTCCTGAAGAAGCTTCTTCTTTCCTTCTCTGTATTCCTCTACTGTCTTGTATTCCGTATTCTTTGCTACCCAGTCATCATTCAGTTCCGGCGCCCTCTTAAAAGACTGCAGTGTAATTTTAAATACTACATCTTTTCCCGCCATAGACGGTTCAATATAGTCCTCCGGGAAAGTAAGAGGAACGTCTTTTGTCTCTCCCTTTTTCATTCCCAGAATGCCGTCCTCAAATCCCGGAATATAACCGCCGGAACCAATTGTGATTTCCTGATTTTCCGCAGAACCGCCGTTAAATTCTTTGCCGTTTTCTGTTCCTACATAATTGACAACTACTGTATCTCCCTCTTCTACCACACCGTCTTTTACTTCTTCCTTAGTCATTGCAAGATCCTGGGAGATGCTTCCTTCTACCTCTGTATCTGTAATCGTTTCAACTACCTTCTCAAGAGAAAGCCCTTTATACTGTCCGATTGTAATATATTTATCTATATCCTTCACAGAAACAAGACGTGTTCCCTCTCCGGATTTCTTCGTATCTTCTTTCTCTTCTGTCTTTTCCTCAGAAATTTTTGTTTCCTCTGCTGCTTTTTCCTTTGTGCCGCAGGCTGTTCCTGCAAATGCAATACATAATGTTAAAATCATAAGATATACTTTTTTCTTCATGTCCGCTTCCTTTCTGCGTTGCTCTGTATTCAGATTTTACAATTAAACGATGCCTTACGAATTGTTCCGCACTTCGTGCTCTCACATCTCCGGTACCGGTGTTGGTCTGGAAGGATCCCATACCTCTGATACATCAAATAAATCGCTTACCATATCCGGATTATAATACATTCTGTAACCGTCCAGGTTTCTTCTTCCCTGACGGAAATATTCATCTGTGATCTGGACCCAGTATTGATTGGAATCCACATTGCAATAGTAATTATAACCCCTGCTCTTGTAATATGCAAACTTTGGATTATCCATAGAATAATTCTCCCAGTTTCCGATGTCTGCTCCAAAAGCAAAGATGATCATATCTGTTTTTCCCAGGATCGGCGCTACATTTTTTTCCCATCTCTCGTTATCTGCCTTAAGCTCCTCCGCGCTTGACTCTGTAGCGTTTTTATGTCCCCAGGTATGGCTTGCAAATTCCCAGCCGCTCTTCTTGAGGGCTTCCGCTATCTTTTTTGCGTCTTTCACTTCTTCATCAAAATTAAAGTCCGGATTGTTTTCCAGAAATTCTTTCTGATTGTCCTGAAGATTTTTTCCTGTTTTATACGCGCTGTCCGTTCTGTATCCAAACACGCCGTTATAGCCGGTCATTGCAAGGATTCCCTTTCTTCCATGATAGGAAAAAGCAGGATTTGCCTTCACGAATCCGTCAAGAAGCGGAACCATATCATAATCTCCCACCAGAACCGTTCCATCGTCCTGAATATATTCACACTTCACATCTCCATTTTCATCAAGCACCATTTTGCTGGCAAAACCGTCTCCGTCCATATAGTGATAATAACTCACATCGTCCTGGGAAAGAACAAAAGCTTTTTTTCCGGGAGGAAGCATGATTTTTCCCCTGGACATGGTTCCGTCTTCATTCACAACAGCCATATCGTGAGGACTTACAAGAACGTATCCCTTATCGTACATACTCTGCATAATCTTGTTAAACTCACTGACTGTTGTCATCATCTGATTATAGCCCGCCTCATCGGAATCTCCGTCAAAGGCTTTTGAAGTATCTACGATCAAAGTATGGAAAAACACATGCGTCACTTCTTCCAGCGGATACTCCACACAGGTTGCCTTTATATTTTCATACTGTGTAACCGCATCTTTATAAGCCTGTGTCGTCTCATATTCCGGCTGTTCCTTCAAATATCGGATTGCTCCGTCATAATCATACTGCACAGACATTAAATGTGCCTCATCGAGCACCTTCTGCATATCTGCCGTGCTTTCATCTGCCTTCTGTTCCTCTGGCACAGCCGTTGCTTCCGCTGGTACCGCCGTTGCTTCCGCTGGTACCGCCGTTGGCTCCGGCGTACTTTCTGCCGGAGGCTCCGCTGCTGTTGTTTTTGCATCTGATGCTTTCTGTCCGTCCTTTGAATAAAATGCTTTTTCTTTAAAAGGAAGAACGCCGCAGCCGCCCAAAAGCACAGATGCACAGAGAACCGACAGAAAAATGCCAATTCCTCTCTTCTTCATTTTAAAATCCCCTTTCGTATTTATAATCCCCTTTGTACTTATTAACCCATAGGTTTTACCGGTGTCGGTCTTGCCGGGTCAAAAACTGCTTTTGCATCAAACAGATCCTCCAGCATCTCCGGATTGTAATACATGCGGTATCCGTCCAGATTCCTTCTTCCCTGGCGAAAATATCGATCACGTATCTGCACAAAATACTTTCTCGAATCCACATTGCAGAAATAATTATATCCCTGGCTTTTGAAGTATTCAAATTTATCACCGGAGTAATCTGCATAATCTGTTAAATCTGTACCGAATGCAAAAACAATAATATCGGTTCCCCCAATGATCGGATCCACATTATCCTTAAACCGCTGCGTATCTGCCTGAAGCTTTTCAAGAGGAGCTGTCCCCACATTCTGATGTCCCCAGGTGTGGCTTGCAAACAGCCAGCCGTTTGCCTTCATTGCATCGGCAACCTTTTTCGCTTCCTCTCTCTCTTTCTCAAGATTAAAATCAGGATGCTCTTCCAGCCATTTTACCTTATCCGCGTCAAGGTCGTCCGGTCTTGTCTTATAACTTATATCTGTACGGTATCCCAAAATCCCGTTATAGCCTGTAAGCGCCACAATTCCCTTTGCCCCTCTGTAAGAAAAATCAGGATGCTTCTCCACAAAACGGTCAATTAAAGGAACCATATCGTAATCTCCTACAGAAACGCTTCCATCATCTTCTATATACTCATTTCGGACTTTCCCCTCCTCGTCCACAATGAGTTTTGACGGATAACCATCTCCATCCATATAGTGATAATAGCTCACATCGTCCTGGGAAAGAACAAACGGAATTTTTCCCGGAGGAAGAAGAATCTCTCCCGGCGTCATATTGCCGTTTTCATCTGCCTTCGCCATATCATAAATACTGACCATGACGTATCCTCTGTCGTACATTTCCTGGGTTATTTTATTGAACTCATCAATGGTAGTCATAACCTGATTATAATCTGCTTCTTTATAATCTCCGTCAAAAGCTTTTTTCGGATCCACGATCATCGTATGGTAAAATACATGCGTTACTTCCTCAAGCGGCCAGGATACGCAGGTTGCCTTTGTCTCCTCAAATTTCTTTACCGCCTCCTGCATTTTTTCATTTTTCTCATAATCCGGCTCTTTCTTTAACAGTTGGATCGCGCCGTCATAATCGTACTGTGCAGCAAGAAGCTCCGCTTTCCCAAGCGCGCCGTCTGACTCCTTCAGTTTATCTTTTTTCTTCTTTGAATCTGTATTCTCCGCTTTCGCATTTTTCCCAGACGTATTTCCTGTATTCGCTGCCTGCGCTTCCTTATTTTCCTTTCCCTGTGTCTTTCCTTTTTCCCGAACCCCCACATAAATGCCGCCTGCTGCAATTACAACTGCAATTGTAGCAACAGCCGCAATCTGTATTCTCCTCTTTCTCCTTTGCTTTTGTCTTCGAAGCTCCATGCGCTTTTTCCGCATTTTCCTGCGTCTCTCATATTCCTCATCGGAAAACTCTTCTGAAAACCCCTCTGTCTTTTTTATTTCTTTTTCATCTCTGCGAATATCTTTCATTTTTTGTATTTACTCCTTCGTAAACGCTTTTCCTATAGTATTTGCTTCTGATGTATCTTATTATACCTTTTGAAGCCTTTAATTTCCACTGTTTTTGTCCCGAAAAGAAGCGTAATTAAGAATTGCCTTTTTTTATAAATAATGATAAAATAATCTGTATGAAATTATTTACATATTCAGGAGGATTCTTATGAGTACAGTAACAACCGTCCTTCTGGTCATTCTGGTGATTCTTGTAATTGCTCTTATTGCTCTCTATTTCTGGGGCAAAAAAGCACAGAAGAAGCAGGACGAACAGCAGGCTCAAATCGAAGCAACAAAACAGACCGTTTCCATGCTGGTAATTGATAAAAAGCGAATGCGTCTGAAAGAATCCGGACTTCCACAGATGGTTATTGACCAGACTCCCAAGATGCTGCGCCGTTCCAAACTTCCGATCGTAAAAGCAAAGGTTGGTCCTAAGATTTCTATTTTAATTGCAGATGAAAAAGTTTTCGAACTGATCCCTGTAAAAAAAGAAATCAAGGCAGAAGTAAGCGGTTTATATATTGTAGGTGTAAAAGGCATTCGTGGTTCTCTGGAAACTCCGGCACCAAAGAAAAAAGGGCTGTTCGGCAGATTCAAAAAGAACAAAGACAAAAAAGACAGCAAATAATTCAAAAAGCTGGGACTTCATCTTTTCAGATGCGTTCCAGCTTTTCCTTTTGTTCTTATAACGAAAAATTCTCTGCATTTTTTGACTGAGCCTGTATGGAAAGATAGCAGTCTGCAACATGCTCCTCATTCATATCAAGCGCATAATCCACTTTCATATTTACCGCGCCTTCTGTTTCCTCCAGCTCCAGGTTTGTGGCTGCGATCCCCATCTGAAGCGTACCGTACGGCGTAGTATAATAAGTCATATTCTTTTTTCCCTGCTCAAAAACCATATGTACGTTGACAAGTCCTTTTTTCCGTACCTCCACACCCTTATGTGACATTTTAATATAATTCACAGTAGGGGGAGCTGATTCCTCCAGAATCTCTTCAAAACGAAGATAATGGCTTCCATTCCGGAAATAATATTCTCCCGGAACTACGATCTCAACAGGCTCCTGCTCATCTGTACTGTCTATAAGCTGAAGCCCCTTTACATGTATTAACACTTCTTTGTCCATATGTATCTCTCCTAATATTTCTCAATATCTATCTTCTTTGTCATTTCCACATCATACGGCAGAATCGAATTTGCAAAATCCTTGAATTTATCCGCCAGATCGCTCACATAAAAACGATATGGAAATTCCTCATGTTCTGTCTCTGTGCTTAAAAGCTCTTTCTCCTTCAAAAGTCTCCCAAGCTCAAGCGCTGTCTCATACGCCGGGTTTACAAGGCGCACTCCCTCACCCATCACCTGACGGATCGTAGAACGCAGAAGCGGATAATGGGTACAGCCTAAAATCAATGTATCAATTTCTTCCTCCTGAAGTTCCCTTAAATACCTGGAAGCAACCTCCGTTGTCACGGGATCGTGAAGCCAGCCTTCCTCCACAAGCGGAACAAAAAGAGGACATGCTTTCCCGATTACCTGGATTTCTTTATCAAGACGCTTTAAATATGCCTCGTGAATCCCGCTTCCTACGGTTCCTTCCGTTCCGATCACACCAACGCGCTTATTCTTCGTCTCTGCCGCCGCTACTTTTGCGCCGGATTCAATCACGCCCAGTATGGGAATATCAAGTTCATCTTTTACTGTATCAAGGGCAAAGGCGCTGGCTGTATTACACGCCACCACAATCGCCTTTACCTGCTGTTCCTGAAGAAAACGGATAATCTGGCGGGAATACCGGATTACCGTCTCTTTTGATTTACTGCCGTACGGCACTCTGGCAGTATCGCCAAAATATACTATTTTCTCCGAGGGGAGATTACGCATGATCTCACGCGCAACAGTAAGCCCTCCCACTCCGGAATCAAACACGCCTACCGGCGCATTTCTGTCTGTCTTCATCTATCTTCTCCATTTTCCGGTTTTGAATATCGTTTATTTATGATACCACCATTCCAGTTGTTTCGCAAGCCAGAAGGAAATCTTTACCTCCGGCTCTTTTTCGTCTGTATCTTCCTCCTCTTCCGCAAAACAAAACTGCGGGTACATACTGCCCCACCAGGCGAGGGCAGGAACATTTTTCTTCATTCCTGCTCCTGTCCCTGCCGTAAGAAAAAGCGCCGCGATCAGAGAAATACATAACCGTTTTTTTCTGTTTTTTAAAAAATCCATATCCACACCTCCAGTATCTGGAAGTATGCCCTGTATTTCCCTTTTTATTCAGGCGTCCGGCACTGCCTGAAGCTCATCTCCGGAAACCACAAGACCCGGAAGCTTCGGAAGCGTTCCATTTTCGTATTTTTCATAATAAAGCGTTCGGAGAGTGACTCCCTTTTTCTTTCTCTTCCCGCTGAAATCATTCTCAAGAAGCCCTCTTAAATACTCTCCCACAGAGCTTCCCTGACCGCCGTTCCATTTGAGGATTTCCTCTGCATTTTCTGCCTGAAACACATAAATATCTTCTCCCACAAAAGGCTGTTTTTTGAGATACGAAAGAACGTCTTCCCATCTTCCGTCTGAAATCAGGTCTCTTCCTATTATAATAGCTTCCAGATGTCCCATATCCATAAATTTTTCCTGGGAACGCCCGTATCTTTCCTGAATTTCTTCGAATGTCTCACCTCTTACAGTAAGCACTTCCCGTCCATTCTCATCTGGCTTCTCCTGACCGGTGGCTTCTGACATATCGGGCGTTCCGTATGTGACGGCAAATCCTTCCGGCGCCGCGTCTATTCCAAGAGCAAGAGCATACATACGCTCCTCCGGCTCTACTCCTGCGCAGCCTCCCAGAAACAGACAGAGTACCAGAACTGCCGCGCTTCCAGCAGCCTTTTTTAACCTTCTGCCTCTTCCTCTTGCAATAAAGCACACCTGTATGATAAGAAGAACCGGAAGAAAAATATATGCCAGGTAAAACCCGTAATATTCCTGGATCCCCAGTCCTTTCGGTTCCCAGAAAGACAGAAGATATACAACACCGGCAAGCCAGTATCTTCCTGTCCCGAGCTCTGTTTTTCTTATGATCTGATGTCCGTAGTGAAGAAGACTTCCTATAGAAAATAAAAGCCCGTAAATAAGAAATCCAAGCCACAGCACATCAAATCTGGAAAGCACATTTCCCGGCATATCTGCTCCTGCAAGAAGGGGAAGCACAGGATATTTTTCCGTGATCACACGGTTCCAGCCGAACACCGCAGGAAGAATCACCTGCACCGCAAGAAGCATTCCCCCAAGTGTGAGAACGCCGAACATCACTGTTTTTCCTGCGCTTCCCTGCTTTTCCACATCTTCAAGAGCAAATGGCAAAAGCCCCAGTCCTGAAAATGCACAGAGAACTCCGTATCCTCCTGTGAAAACGCCTCTGTTTCCGCTTGAAAACGGCATTTCTGACAAATATGCCGCCTTTCCCTGAAAGGCAGAAAGAATGAGTATCGCGCCGATTCCAAAAATAAAAATCCCTCCTGTTACTTCCGCAGCCCTTCCCCTCCTCTGCATTCCTCTGTGGGTTCCGAGGCTGGCACAGACAATGGCAAAAAAGGAAATCCACTCTCCGGGAACGCCTGCCACAAGACTTTTTGGCACAATCTCTTCCAGAATATCAAGAAGAAACGAAGCAGTAAGAATTACATATAATACAAAAAATACTCCCGCCGCTTTCCCGAAAAACCGCCCCATTGGTTTTAACGGATTTGCAAAATCAGGCGAAACACGAATAAGAAAAATTACATAAAATAAAAGAAGGATTACCGCCAGAACTGTCCCTGCAATCTTTTCTCCCCCCAGAAGCTTTCCACCTCCGAAAAGGCAGAGCAGAAAAGGCGCTGTAAAAGCAAGAACCATCTGCCTGTAAAGCTGCCTGTGGGAAATCCTGTTATTTTCCGCAAATGTCATGACTGTTCCTCCTTCCTTTTCAGCCGGAGACTTTCTTCCTCTCTTGCATACAAGGGTCTCATTTTTCTTTTTCGGAAAGGAATCCGCAATATTTTATTTCCTGCGTTCCGCCTTCTCTCCTCTGACACAAAGGGGACAAGATAGGGAATCCCGTAGCTTAAAAGTCCGGAAAGATGCGCCACTGTAAGATAAATTCCAAGGACGATCCCGTAAATCCCAAGATAACCGCCAAGGAAAAGAAAGAAATATTTCAAAAGCCGAAATGCCGAGGCAAATTCCTCATTTGGGATCACAAGAGAACCAAGCGCAGTGAGCGCCACAATAATCACAACAACAGGGCTTACGATATTTGCCTCCACTGCTGCCTGTCCGATAATCAGCCCCCCTACAAGCCCGATGGTATTCCCAAGCTCTCCCGGAATCCGCACTCCCGCCTCCCGGATCAGTTCAAAAGAAAGTTCCAGAAAGAAAAGCTCCGCCACACTGGAAAAGGGAACGCCCTCTCTTGCCTGAGCAAAAGAAAGAATCAGATTTGTGGGAAGTATCTGCGTGTGAAACCGGATAACAGCAAGATAAAGCCCCGGCAAAAGCGCAGCGGCAGCCATTGCAAAGTATCTTAAAATCCTTAAAAAAGAAGCCATCTCAAACCGGTTGTACCAGTCCTCGCTGCTTTCCATAAAGCTGTTAAAATTTCCCGGCAGAATCAGAGCCTCAGGGGAATTGTCGCAGAGCAGCACAATTTTTCCGTTTAAAAGCTCCTGCGCCGCCCTGTCCGGACGTTCTGTCGTCTGGTACTGAGGAAAAGGCGAATACCAGGAATCCTCCGTGAGCTGTTCCAGCATTCCGCTGTCAAGGATCCCGTCAATCTCAAATTCATCAAGGCGCTTTTTCATCTCCTCCAGAAGCTCTTCATGAACAATATCTTCTATATAGAGCATCTGCACCATTGTATGGGAACGCACCCCAATCTGCTTTTCTTCCACCTTAAGGCTGGTATCCCGGATTCGCTTTCTCACAAGGGCAGAATTTGTTTTTACCGCATCGGAAAACCCTTCCCTTGATCCGCGCAGCACCTTCTCTGCCTCAGCCTTGGAAACGCCCATGTTGGGATAACCTTTGCTTGCTATTTTCATCGCCTTCGTATATCCGTCCATAAAAAAAACGGCATTTCCCGCCAGCATGGCAGAAAAAGCCTCTTCCATATCCGAAAGTTTTTTTACATCTGCAATTCCCAGGCTGTTATGCTTTAAAAACTCTTCTATCTCCTCCGGGGAAATCTCCCAGAAATGATTTATCATTTTTCCGATGGCAGAATCGTCCAGCATCATATTCGATACCGTAACTTCCAGATAAACCATAAGGCAGTCTACCTTCCGCTCCCCGCCAAGACGCATGGGACGTATCAGTATGTCTGCGCAGTTTTCACATCTGCTTCGGATATATTCTTCGTTTTCCCGCAAAACAGCCGAAATTGCCGGTTTTTCTTTCGTCGCCGATTTTGAAAATCCACTCAAGAGAGGGCTCCTTTCCCTGCTGTCCAGAATTCTGGACAAACAGTCTGACATTGATACCCTCAGTATTTCCAAACTCTATAAATATTATGCTGTTATTTCTTTTCCTTCCCCGCTTCTTCCGCCTCAATAGACTGGATGATCGCCCTTCTCTGGTTCTCTATATGGCGGAAAGAAATTTCCTGGGCTTTTTTTACATCTCTCTCCCGAATGGCCTTCGTAAGCTCCTCATGCTCCTTTACAAGAACATTTCTTGTTTCTTCTTCTTTCAGATATTCTACCCTGTATCTGTAAATCTGTTCTCTTAAATTATTCAGCACCTGGTTCAGACGCTTATTATCAGACGCTCTGTAAATAATCTCGTGAAAAGCCACGTCAGCTTCTGCAAGGCGCACAAGATTTCCCTCTGCCATTGTGTGCTCAAATTCTTTGGCTGCAAGCCAGAGTCTTCCCATATCCTCCTCGGACATACGGGTACACGCCTTTTCTATAGCTACATTTTCAAGGGCAATTCTTACCTCAAGAACATCATTTAAGTCTTTCTCCGTAATATTTGCAACCTGCGCGCCCCTTCGCGGGATCATCACTACAAGACCTTCCAGCTCAAGCTTACGCATCGCCTCCCTGATCGGAGTTCGGCTCACACCAAGCTTCTCTGCAAGAGCAATTTCCATAAGGCGCTCTCCCGGTTTTAACTCTCCCTTTAAAATTGCCTGTCGCAGGGTATTAAATACAACGTCTCTAAGGGGCAGATATTCATTCATATGCACGGTAAAATCACTTGTCATTCGTATCTCTCTACCTTTCTATACTCTTCTGTTAAAAACCTCTGTCGAAAAAACTGTCTTTGCCAGCCCGCCTGCACGTAAACCTTCCGCTGCACGCTCCATTTTTTCTTTGTCGTCAAAAATTCCAAATACAGTTGGACCGCTTCCGCTCATCATTGCGCGGAGCGCTCCGTTTTCTTCCATAAAATCCTTAATCTGCTGAATCACAGGATATTCCCGGATAATGCCCGGCTCAAACACATTTGCCATCTTTTCTGTCATTTCCATAAGATTTCCGTTTTCAATATCAGAAATCATTCCGTCAATATCCGGGCGCTTTTTAATTGTTTCCAGATTCAGATTTTCATATGCCATTTTTGTGGAAACAGAAACTGCTGGTTTGCCCACAAGGACATAACAGGGCGGAACCGGCGGCAGAGCCGTAAGCTTCTCTCCGATTCCCTCTGCAAGAGCCGTCCCTCTCATAATACAGTAAGGTACGTCCGCTCCTACCTTCACTGCACGTTCCATAAGCTCCTCCTGGCTTAACCCCAGATGAAACAGCCGGTTCACTCCTACAAATGCCGCTGCTGCATCGGAGCTTCCTCCTGCCATTCCCGCTGCAACAGGAATAAATTTATCAAGTCTTATGGAAAGCCCTTCCTGTACATGAAATTCTTCCATAAGCATAGCTGCTGCCCTGTATACAAGATTTCTCTCATCTGTCGGAATAAAAGGTACGTTCACAGTAAGAGAAATGCCCGGTTCCTTTTTTTTGTGAAGCTCCAGAACGTCATACATCTGAATTGTCTGCATGATCATCTTCACTTCATGGTATCCGTCTTCTCTTTTTCCCAGAATATCAAGACCAAGATTAATTTTTGCCAATGCCCGTAAGCGCATAAAATCCCTCCATCTTTTGTACTTTGTATACAATCTTTATTATTTGTATTTTATCTGATTTTTTTCGGATTTTCAACAGGAAACTTTCTTTACAAGAAGAAGAGGCTGACCGCTTTCTATTTCTTCCTCCGCCAGCTCATTCAAATCCTTAATTTCCTCCACTGTCGTATAAAAGCGCCGCGCAATATCCCACATAGTATCTCCCGGTTTCACCATATACACAGTAATCCCCGGCATACTCTGGATTTTTTTCATATCAAGAGGCTTTTCTTCCACCTTCTCGATAATACGCTCTTCTCTGCAGCAGAATACAAGTGCATTGAGGCTGACTGACGCCTTCACGTCTATATCGCTGCTATCTGCCATAGTCGTAGACAACTGTTCCAGCTCCGCCTGCAGACAATACCTGCATTCCTCCGTAATTCCCTGCGCCTCCACAACATGAGAAAAAGGAATCATGGATTCCATAGAATAAAACGGCATATCGTCATTTCCCACTATATAAAGCACTTTCATATAAACAACGCCGTCTACCTGAATGCCGTCCTCCACAATCTGACTTCTGTCAATTTTTACATGCCCCTGGCTGTGACATATCTGGAGAATTTTCCCCTGAGTCTCTTTTACCTGGATCCTGTCTCCCACACGGCATTTAGAATAATTCCGCACGAGAAGACTTTCCAGTTTTTCTGTTTTTCCCTGAGGAATACATTCTCTTGACGGCGTGTATACGTCCAGAATAATTTCATGCTCCTCTTCTTTATAAATCTTCATATCCAGTTCCAGTACAACGTCTGCCGTTAAAATACGTTCTTCCCCGTCTGCATCAGGTTTTACTTCCAGCCCCTGGCTCACAACAGAAGCTGCAATATCCGGTATCATTTCCTCTCCGCAGCCGCTGCACTCCGCTTCCCCGGTAAACGGCAGGGAATATTCCAGCCACTGAAGCGGTTTTCCATCGTCATCGCCCTCATAAAGAACAAATACAAAAAGCTCGCCTTTTGCCTTTACTTTATTTTCCTCCGGTCTTAAATCAAGCCCCCTCACCTCAACTGTGCTCCAGAGAACCTCCGCAATGTTGGGTTTATTCGATGCCAGCGGAATTTCGTCCTTCACCCGGAGCGTATCCTTTTTATGTACGCAAAGGCTCATAAGGCGAAGCTGTTTTTTCTTTGTGGAAACACTGTCGTCATCGATTCCCACAGGCAGACGCACTCCCCTAATCTCGTCTACCACTGCATAAAACGTAACAATCGCTTTTATATTCATTTTTCTGGAATGTATAATATGAAGGCTTAAATCCTCAATCTCCCACTTGAGACGCATTTTGTCGCCCCCGGATATTCCCTCCAGGTTCAAAATCTCCTCAAACGGCAGTTTTGCCCCCATACTGTATACTTTTCCTTCCTCTTCCCCCACATAAAGAATATCTACATTCAGATTTCCACGGATAAATGCTTTTCCTTCGCTTAAACGCACTTCGTCCATCGCTACCTGCCCTTTATGCTGGATCATGCGCCCTACGTCCTGCTTTGCGTCCGGCACATTATAATCCACGTCAAACGTCACCTGACTTGTCGCTCTGCTTTTTGCACGAAGCATCTGAATACTTTCTTTTTTTAATTCCACTTTCTATTCTCCTTTCCTGCTGCTTATAGTTTTTGTCTCCTATCGAAATTCCACCGGCTCCTTTCTGTATTTCGTTTTCACTACAATACACGGATAAGAAGGCTCTCCGCCGGCATTTTCGGAAGGTCCCATAAGCTTTGTTTTAAAACGCAGGACCTTTCCCATGATTCCCAGCTCCTCAACTGCGATACTGTATCCTCCCGTCATCTGCCTTCCATAGCCTTTGATCAGGTACAGATCCTCTCCGCTCTGATAAGTAAGCTGAAATTCTTTCTCCCTCTTTTCCCGGATCAGAGACAGGGCTTCCGCCGGAATATCCTCCTGACTGACTATTGTATATTCTACAGGTGATACCTCCCCCTCTTCTATCCGTATCATCTGGCAGCCTCCCAGTATAAAAATCAGAATTGCTGACAGAAACATAACGGGAATTTTTCTTATCATTTTATACCTCTGTCCTCTGCTGCATTACTGTTCACATTTATTCTATGCCAAAGTCAAAAGATTTATTGCAAGTATTTTTCTTATTGGGTATAATGTTAATGATATACAATCACAATATTTCAGGAAGGATTTTACTTATGATACGTTTTATTCTTGTTTGTACCTGTGTAATCGGGTATTTAATTTTATCTATTCCCCTTTTAATTGCAGAATGGATTATCGGAAAGTTTTCCCCTATGAAAAAGGATATAAGCTCTCTCCGCATTATACAGACCGTATTCCGGTTCATCTTATGGATTACCGGCGTAAAAGTTACCGTTATTGGCGAAGAGAATGTACCAAAGGATTCTCCTGTTTTATACATTGGAAACCACAGAAGCTATTTTGACATTCTTCTTACATACTGCCGCTGCCCTATCCGAACAGGATATGTTGCAAAAAAAGAAATGGAGCGCTTTCCTCTTCTTTCCAACTGGATGAGAAATCTCCACTGCCTCTTCCTTGACAGAACTGATTTAAAGCAGGGCTTAAAAACCATTCTGGAAGCTGTCGAAAAAGTAAAATCCGGCATTTCCATCTGTATTTTCCCGGAAGGCACACGAAACAAGGCAGAAAGTGAGCTGGATATGCTTCCTTTCCATGAGGGAAGCTTTAAAATTGCCACAAAAGCAAAATGCCCCATTATTCCCATTGCCATGAATAACACCGCGCAGATGTGGGAAGCGCATTTCCCGACCATGAAGCCGTGCCACGTAATTCTGGAATATGGAAAACCTATTTACCCGGAAACTCTGTCAAAAGAAGAGCAGCGCCATCTTGGAGCTTATACACAAAACATCATAAAAGAAATGCTCAAAAAAAATCAGGGACTTGTTTAAGCCCCTGATTTTAATTTTATCCCCTCTAAATTAAACCAGCAGATGTGCAAGAATAACAGACGTTCCAACTCCTGCTATAGAAGCAAGTAAAGCTCCTGCCATTGTATATCTTGTTTTTTCAATCTGAACAGAACCAAAATATACGCTCATACAGTAAAAAACACTTTCTGTAGAGCTTAAAAGAATCCCTCCCATAAGTCCATGAAGAGAATCTGCTCCAAATTCCTTAAAAATATCAAGAAGAAGCCCTGTTGCTCCGCTGGAAGAAAAAAGCCGCACAACTGCCAGAGGAACAATCTCCGGAGGCATTCCTAGCTTTTCTGTAAAATTCCCCAGAAGCTCTCCGCAAAAATCCAGAAATCCGGAAGCCCTGAGAACACCGACTGCTGTCATAAGCCCAATTAACGTAGGACAGAGACGCAGTACCATATGAAGACCGTCCTCCGTTCCCTTTAGAAAGTCTCCGTAAATATCACGTTTTGATAAAAGGCCGTAGCCAACTATATAAAATATTAAAAAAGGTATCATAAAGCTGGAGAGATACGTAAGAGCCTTCATAATTGCCCCCGTTCTTCCTCTTTATGATACCTTATGAGTTTTTTTATTCTGTTATGCCTACATCCGGTCCAGAATCTCACTTACCTGCAAAGCGCAGTCCCCCAGCGGAATCCATGCCGCAGACAATTTCATAAGACAGGATTCGTCCGGCGTTTTTCCCGGATTCTCCAGAAAGCTTCTCTCCAGCTTGTAAATTTCCGCTTCGTATGGAGAAATCACTTTATTTCTTGCTCTGTTTACAAGAATCTTTGTATCCATTGCATTTTTGTCGATCATCTCCTGCAGCACACTTTCAATCTCATTTGTATACCTGCGATCCCACGCTGCAAGAAACAGGCATTTACATACCTCTTTTGTAAAAAACGGCTCATCCTGAACCATATCGAACATTTCGATAAAACGCTTTTTGTGAAGTGCTGAAACAAAGCATCTGTGTTTCGCAATTTCATCAATACAATAATCACGCCAATCCATATGGATTCCTCCCTGTATTTACTTCTGAACTATTAAATATATTGTATCAGATGAAACAGGGAATTACAATTCATTTTCCTTTCTGTAGTCACTTTATCAATCACTCTTTTACCGCCTTAAATGCCTCCTCAAGCGCTGCGATTAAATCTTCTGCTTTTTCAATTCCTATAGAAAGACGTATTGTATTGGGTCGGATTCCCTGTTCCTTCAGTTCCTCCTCTGTGCATTGGCTGTGTGTAGTGGTAGCTGGATGAATCACAAGCGATTTGACATCTGCCACATTTGCCAGAAGGGAGAATATTTCCAAATTATCAATAAAAGTCTGGGCTGTTTTTGCATCTCCTTTAATTTCAAAAGTAAAAATAGAGCCGCCGCCATTTGGCAAATACCGTTTATATAACTCATGCGTTGGTTCTGCTGGAAGAGACGGATGATGAACTGCTTCCACCTGAGGATGCTTTTCCAGGTATTCCACAATTTTCAGAGTATTGCTTACATGACGCTCCACGCGGAGAGATAACGTCTCCAGACCCTGCAAAAAAATAAATGCATGGAACGGAGACAAAGTTGCTCCTGTATCCCGCAGAATAACAGCCCGGATATAAGTTACAAATGCCGCCTCTCCTGCCGCCTCCGTAAAAGCTACGCCATGATAACTTGGATTTGGTTCAGAAATCCACGGATATTTACCGGAAACATCCCAGTCAAATTTCCCGCTGTCAATGATCACGCCTCCAATTGCAGTCCCATGACCTCCGATAAATTTTGTTGCAGAATGAACCACAATATCTGCGCCGTACTCAATTGGCCTGATAAGATAAGGTGTGGCAAAAGTAGAATCTACCACAAGGGGAATTCCATGCTTATGCGCCACCTCTGCCAGTTTTTCCAGATCTGCCAGATTAGAATTGGGATTTCCAAGAGTTTCTACAAAAATTGCCTTTGTATTGCTCTGGATAGCTGCCTCAAAAGAGCCTTCCACATAAGGGTCAACAAAGGTTGTCGTCACATTATTATTTAAAGGCAGCGTATGAGCCAGATAATTGTAGGTTCCGCCGTAGATAGTTTTTGATGCAACAATATGCTCTCCTGCCTGCGCAAGTGCCTGGAATGTATACGCAAGAGCCGCTGCTCCCGAAGCAACAGCAAGTGCCGCTGTTCCTCCCTCCAGAGAAGCGATTCTCTTTTCAAATACATCTTCTGTAGGATTTGTAAGTCTTCCGTAAATATTTCCTGCATCCCGAAGAGCAAATCTGTCTGCTGCATGCTGTGAATTATGAAATACGTAAGATGTAGAAGCATAAATAGGTACTGCTCTTGCATCTGTCGCCGGATCTGCCTGCTCCTGTCCAATATGTAACTGCCTTGTCTCAAAACTCCAGTTTTTTGAATCTCTGATATCTGCCATTTTTTCGTCCTCCTTTTCATGAATCCATACTAACACAGTAGGAAATATTCGTCCAATACATACAAAAAATACCCTGCCATAGTTTTTAACTATAACAGGGTTTACTCTTAATCCTTTCTCTTTCCTGCTATTTTACAAAACACCACCGCCGCCCCTGTACTTACCGCAGTTGCCACAATCCCCGGTCCCACAATCGCGGCGGGATTTACACTTCCGTACTGCGCCCTGTAGGCGATCATATTCATGGGCAAAAGCTGAAGAGAAGAAACATTGATGACCATAAACGTACACATGGCGGTACTTGCAATATGCGGCGCTCTCTTTTTTGTCACTCCCCGCCTTTTACAGTCCTCCTCATTCAGTTTCTGAAGCTCCTGAACGGCACACAGACCTGACGAAGTGCTTGCCCAGCTCAGTCCCAGAATATTCGACAAAAAATTCAGGGAAATATATTTTCCTGCCTGAGATTCCGGAGAAATATCAGGAAAAAGAAAGCGGAGAATCGGTTTCATTCCTCTGGAAAGAAGGTTTACAAGCCCCGTATTTTCCGCAATCTTCATAATACCGGTCCACATGGCAGTAATTCCCGCCATAGAAATACATAAAGTTACCGCCTCCTTTGACGAAGCAATCACAGCCTCTGTCACCTCCTGAAGATTTCCGTTTAATGCCCCGAACACAATTCCGATAATAAGCATTCCGCCCCATAAATATGTCATAAAAAACCCGCTTGCAACTGTTCCGTATCCTCTCAGTTACGTTTTTTCTTAAAATATATGAAGCCCCCGGAAAAATCATTCCGGGAGCTTCCTGTACTCATATGACTTATATTATTTTTTATCTACAATTACCTTATCCAGTTTCCAGATGTCATCTACATACTCCTGGATTGTTCTGTCAGAAGTGAATTTACCGCTGTGCGCAGTATTGAGAAGAGCCATCTTCGCCCATCTCTTTTCATCTCTGTAAGCCTCTTCCACACGCTTCTGTGCCTCTGCATAAGCGCGGAAATCCGCAAGAATAAAGTATCTGTCCGGACGGTCTGTATTCTTTGTATTTAACAGAGAATCGTAAAGATCGCGGAACAGCTCTGTATCGTCGGAGAAGGTTCCATTGATAAGCTGCATTAATACCTGACGAATGTCTCCGTCTGTGTTGTAGATCACATTCGGGTCATATCCGCCGTTGTTTTCATAGTTGATTACCTCGTCAGAGCTTAAACCAAAGATAAAGGCGTTGTCTGCTCCAACCTCTTCCACAATTTCCACGTTAGCGCCGTCCATCGTTCCAAGTGTAGGCGCGCCGTTTAACATGAACTTCATGTTTCCTGTACCGGAAGCCTCTTTACTTGCTGTGGAAATCTGCTCGGAAACGTCCGCTGCCGCAAAAATCATTTCCGCATTGGAAACACGGTAGTTTTCAATAAACACAACTTTCAGCTTTCCGTTGATAGAAGTATCGTTGTTTACCACATCTGCCACAGAGTTGATCAGCTTGATGATTTTCTTTGCTGTATGGTATCCTGCAGATGCCTTTGCACCGAAAATAAATGTTCTCGGATAGAAATCCATCTCCGGATGCTGTTTAATCTGATTGTACAGATAAATAACATGAAGAATATTTAAAAGCTGACGTTTGTACTCATGAAGTCTCTTAACCTGCACATCAAAAATAGAATGCGGGTCAACTTCCACTCCGTTATGCTCCAGAATATATTTTGCAAGACGTACTTTATTCTGGTACTTGATGTTCATAAACTCCTGAAGCGCCTTCTCATCGTCTGCATAAACAGCCAGTTTTTTAAGCTGCGGCAGGTCTGTGATCCAGTCCGGTCCAATATGGTCTGTCACCCATTTTGCAAGAAGAGGATTTCCGTGAAGAAGGAATCTTCTCTGTGTGATACCGTTTGTCTTATTATTAAATTTCTGCGGCATCATCTCATAGAAATCATGAAGCTCCTGATTTTTCAGAATCTCTGTATGAAGGCGGGCAACGCCGTTTACAGAGAAGCCTGCAACGATTGCAAGGTGAGCCATCTTAACCTGTCCGTCGTAAATGATCGCCATTTTTTTGATCTTCTCGTAATTTCCCGGATATTTTGCCTGAATATCCAGAATAAAGCGGCGGTTGATCTCTTCGATGATCTGGTATACTCTCGGAAGCAGTCTGGAGAACAGCTCGATCGGCCATTTTTCCAGAGCCTCGGACATAATGGTATGGTTTGTATATGCACAGCATTTTGTAGTAATTTCCCATGCTTCGTCCCAGCCAAGACCTTCTTCATCTACAAGGATACGCATAAGCTCTGCAACCGCAACAGTCGGGTGCGTATCGTTCATCTGGAAGCAGACTTTTTCATAAAGCTTTCTGATGTCGCTGTGATTTTTCTTGTATTTCTCAATCGCAGCCTGAATGCTTGCGGAAACGAAGAAGTACTGCTGTTTCAGACGAAGCTCTTTTCCTGCGTAATGGTTATCGTTCGGGTAAAGAACTTCTACGATATTTCGGGCAAGATTTTCCTGCTCAACCGCTTTCTTGTAATCGCCCTTATCAAAGGAATCCAGCTCAAAATCTACAATCGGCTCTGCGTCCCAGATACGAAGAGTATTTACAACTTTGTTATTATAGCCAACGATCGGCATATCATAAGGAATTGCCTTTACAGCCTGGTATCCCTCATGGATAAACTTATTCTGTCCTGTTGCATGATCGTATTCTACTCTTACATAGCCTCCAAAATGCACTTCTTTTGCATATTCCGGACGGCGAAGTTCAAATGGATAACCGTTTTTCAGCCAGTTATCCGGCTCTTCGATCTGGAATCCATCTTCTATTTTCTGTTTGAACATACCGTAACGATAACGGATTCCGCAGCCGTATGCACAGTAATTCAAAGTAGCAAGAGAATCAAGGAAACATGCTGCAAGACGTCCAAGACCGCCATTTCCAAGAGCCGGGTCCGGCTCCTGGTCTTCAATGCAGTTTAAGTCAAATCCAAGCTCGTCCAGAGCTTCTTTTACTTCCCCGTAAGCTCCGAGGTTGATCAGGTTGTTTCCAAGGGCACGTCCCATAAGGAACTCCATTGACATATAGTAGAGAACCTTCGGGTCCTGTTCTTCGTAAGCATTCTGAGTCTCAAGCCAGTTGTCAATGATCACATCTTTCACAGTGTAGCTTACTGCCTGAAAAACCTGCTCCTTTGTGGCTTCCTCCAGAGTTTTGCGGTAAAGAAACTTTACATTGTCTTTTACACTCTGCTTAAAAGCCTCTTTTTTAAACTGCTTATCAATCATTTTTTTGTCTCCTCCCTGTAATATGAGATCTTTTTATAATCTGGTCACTGCAAGAGTCACCTGTTCTTTATTGATATTCCAGTCCTTCACGTAGCCGTCTGTTTCTCCAAAGACAATATTCTCTGCGAGAACCTCGCCTTTGATTTCTTCTTCATGAGCTTTCATGATGCCCTCAATCTTCTCATTATCTTTTGCATAAATGCAGATTTTATCCATAACCTCGAATCCTGCCTCTTTACGCATAGTCTGTACCTTGCTGATGATTTCGCGGACAAAGCCTTCCTCGATCAGTTCCGGTGTAAGATTTGTGTCAAGTACAACAGAAGTTGTTCCGTCTGTCTCTGTCACATATCCTTCTGTCTGTGCAGTCTCAATAAGAAGATCCTCCTCTGTAAGCTCCACTTTATTTCCGTCAATGTCAAGAACGAGAACGCCGTTTGCGCGAAGCTCATTCATTGCCTTTGTTCCGTCAATTTCATTTAATGCCTGACGGATACCGTTCAGGAGTTTTCCGTATTTTGGTCCTACTGTACGAAGCTGCGGTTTAAAGCTGTAGGAAATAAAGGATTCCACATCATCTGCAAATTTCACTTCTTTTACATTCAGCTCATCTGCAATAATATCTGTGTAGAAGCTGTCCATTGCCTTTTCCGCTTTCACAAACATGGTTCCGATCGGCTGACGGTTCTTAATGTTTGCTGTATTTCTGCAGGCACGACCGAGAACAACAATGTCGAGAAGCTCTTCCATATTTTCTTCCAGTTCTTTGTCGATCCACTCTTCTTTTACTTCCGGGAAGTCGCAGAGATGGATACTCTCCGGAGCAGAAGCGTCGATGCTTCTTACAAGGTTCTGGTAAATGTCTTCTGTCATAAACGGAATCATAGGCGCTGCCGCTTTTGCGATCGTCACAAGAGCTGTGTAAAGAGTCATGTACGCATTGATCTTATCCTGCTCCATGCCTTTTGCCCAGAAACGCTCACGGCTTCTTCTTACATACCAGTTACTCATATCATCTACAAAATCCTGAAGTGCTCTCGCAGTCTCCGGAATCTTGTAATTTGCAAGATTTTCATCTACTGTTTTTACTACTGTATTTAATTTGCTTAACAGCCACTTGTCCATAACCGGAAGCTTATCGTATTCCAGTGTATATTTTGTAGCGTCAAACTCGTCAATATTTGCATATAATACGAAGAATGCGTAAGTATTCCACAGAGTGCTCATAAATTTACGCTGTCCTTCCACAACTGCTTTTCCGTGGAAACGGTTCGGAAGCCACGGTGCGCTGTTTACATAGAAATACCAGCGGATCGCGTCAGCGCCGTATTTTTCAAGCGCATCAAACGGATCTACTGCATTTCCCTTTGACTTACTCATCTTCTGTCCATTTTCGTCCTGTACATGTCCAAGAACGATTACGTTCTTATACGGAGCCTTATTAAAGAGAAGAGTAGACTCAGCAAGAAGGGAATAGAACCAGCCTCTTGTCTGATCGACTGCCTCAGAAATAAAGTCTGCCGGGAACTGCTGCTCGAACAGGTCTTTATTTTCAAATGGATAATGGTGCTGTGCAAAAGGCATAGCTCCGGAGTCAAACCAGCAGTCAAGAACTTCAGGAACACGGTGCATTGTGCCGCCGCACTCCGGACATTTCAATGTGATCTCATCGATATATGGACGGTGAAGTTCTACTGTTTTTGCTCTCTCATCGCCGCTCATTTCCACAAGTTCCTGACGACTTCCGATAGAATGCATATGTCCGCACTCGCATTCCCAGATATTGAGAGGAGTACCCCAGTAACGGTTTCTGGAAATTCCCCAGTCCTGAACATTTTCAAGCCAGTCGCCGAAACGTCCCTTACCAATGCTTTCCGGAATCCAGTTAATTGTGTTGTTGTTGCGGATCAGATCGTCTTTTACTGCTGTCATTTTGATGAACCAGGACTCTCTTGCATAATAAATAAGAGGTGTGTCGCATCTCCAGCAGTGGGGATAATCATGCTCGAATTTCGGCGCGTCAAAAAGTTTTCCTTCTTTGTCAAGGTCTGTAAGAACCATCGGGTCTGCCGCCTTTACAAAAGTTCCGGCATACGGAGTCTCTTTTGACATATTTCCCTGTCCGTCAACAAACTGTACAAACGGCAGATTGTAATCACGGCCTACACGATTATCGTCCTCACCAAATGCAGGAGCAATATGAACGATACCAGTACCGTCTCCCATTGTTACGTAGCGGTCGCATGTTACAAAATGACCTTTTTTCTTCTGTTTTGCGGCAGCTTCTCCTGTGCAGGCAAAAAGCGGCTCGTATTCTTTATATTCCAGATCTTTTCCAACATATTTTTCAAGAATCTCATATGCCGGAGTTTCCTCTGTTCCCAGTTTTCCGAGAACGGTGTCAAGAAGCGCTTCCGCCATATAATAAGTGTATCCGTCTGCTGCTTTTACTTTGCAATATGCTTCATCCGGATTTACGCAGAGAGCCACGTTGGACGGAAGTGTCCACGGTGTTGTTGTCCATGCCAGGAAATAAGCATCTTCTCCCACTACTTTAAAACGTACAATAGCAGAACGCTCTTTTACTGTCTTATATCCCTGAGAAACCTCCTGTGCGGAAAGCGGAGTTCCGCAGCGCGGGCAGTAAGGAACGATCTTAAAGCCCTTGTAAAGAAGCTTTTTATCCCAGATTTCTTTTAATGCCCACCATTCAGATTCAATATAATTGTCCTCGTATGTTACATAAGGATGCTCCATATCTGCCCAGAAACCAACTGTAGAAGAGAAATCCTCCCACATTCCCTTATATTTCCATACGCTTTCTTTACACTGTTTGATAAACGGCTCCATACCGTATTCTTCAATCTGCTCTTTTCCGTCAAGACCGAGCTTTTTCTCCACCTCAAGCTCAACCGGAAGGCCGTGCGTATCCCAGCCGGCTTTACGCGGAACCATGTTTCCCTTCATTGTGCGGTATCTCGGGATCATATCCTTGATAACACGTGTAAGCACATGACCGATATGCGGTTTTCCGTTTGCTGTAGGCGGTCCGTCATAAAATGTATAAGTCTCGCCTTCCTTGCGGTTTTCCATACTTTTTTCAAAGATATGGTTTTCTTTCCAGAACTGTTCTACTTTTTTTTCGCGTTCTACGAAATTCAGATTCGTGTCTACTTTCTGGTACACTGTTCTTCCTCCTGATTTTTCATATTTGTATCGCAGTGCAGGCTTTTTCCCGCTAAAACAAAAAAGCTCTCAATCCTATGTAAAAGGACGAAGAGCTGTTCTTTCGTTATACCACCTGTTACACTGTACGGGCACTGCGCCGATACATGTTCCCTGTAACGTGGGAAAGCCGTCATTTCCTACTGAGCCTGTCTTCAGAAATGAAACTCCGGAGTGATCTTCTGCTGCACCTACTTGCACCGGGCTTCCACCGTCCCCGGCTCTCTGCTGCCTTTCTGCACAGCTTACTGTCTCCATCATAGTTTTTTCCTTGTCTTTTCCATTATAGTCTGTACAAATTCCATATGTCAAGCCTTTTTCCCCTCCTTTACAGGATTTTACCCGTCTGTTATACTGAAGAAAGCAGAATACCAGAAACAAATTCTTACATAAACAAAGGAGGTACTCCTATGACCGAAAAAATAAAAGTAATTATGGACTGCGATCCGGGTATTGACGATGCTCTTGCAATGGCTTATGTAGCTGCCAGCCAGGACGTTTTAGAACTTCTTGCGATTACATCCGTAAGCGGAAACCAGTCCATCGAAAAAGTAACTCGAAATGCCCTCGACCTGGCAGAATTTTACGGACTTGATGTTCCTGTTGCAGAGGGCGCTCACGAGCCCCTTGTCCGCGAGCCTCAGTTTGCAGGAGAAGTGCACGGAAGCACAGGTCTTGGAAACTGCGTTCTTCCAAAAGCAGAAAGACAGCTGGAAAAAGAAAACGCCGTTCTTTTTCTTCACAAAGTTCTGTCCTCTCTTCCCGAAAATGAGCAGGCAGTCCTTGTGCCTACCGGTCCTCTTACAAACATTGCGCTCCTTCTGAAAACTTTTCCGGAGATTAAATCCAAAATCAGAGAAATTGTTTTCATGGGAGGCGCAGCAAAAGGCGGAAACGTAACACCGGCTGCAGAATTTAATATTTATGTAGACCCGGAAGCAGCACAGATTGTATGTAAAGCAGGCATTCCTCTTGTTATGTGCGGTCTTGACGTGACAACCCAGTGCTTCCTCACAAAAAATCAGATCGCAAAGCTCTGTCAGTCCAATAATGAGGTTGCAAAGGTCTGCGGAGATATGGCAGGCTTCTACATCAGCCAGCCTTATAATAAATATAAAGGAACTGTAAACGTACACGACGCCGTTCCTTTTATGTATCTTGTACACCCGGAATTTTTCAGCGGAGAAAAAGCAAAAATAAGCACAGACTGCTCCGAGGGCGTTTCCAGAGGAAGCACACTCTGCGATTTCCGCTGGTGGAATTATGAGGAAGAAGAGATGAACGCTCTCGTTCTCAATAAGGCTGACACAGAACAGTTCCAGCAGCATCTTATTTCCGCTATTTATGAGTTAGGAGAAGCCAGAAAATCATGAATTTTATTGTTTTTGACCTGGAATGGAACCAAAGCCCGGAGGGAAAAAAATATTCCAACCGCCGTCTTCCCTTTGAAATCATTGAGATAGGCGCAGTAAAACTGAATGAACGAAAAGAGACAGTTGACACCTTCCACCGCCTTATAAAGCCTCAGGTATACAGTTGGATCCACAACAGTATCCGGGAAGTCATCCACGTCAATTACAAAGATCTGGAAACAGGCACTCCCTTTCCCCAAGCTGTCCGGGAATTTATCGAGTGGTGCGGTGACGACTGGTATTTCTGTACCTGGGGAAACCAGGACGTAATGGAGCTTCAGCGGAACATGAAGTATTATGAACTTTTGTATCTTCTTCCCGGTCCAGTTGCCTACTACGACATACAGAAACTTTTCTCTGCCTGTTTTGAGGACGGAGAATCCCGCCGTTCTCTTGAATATGCAATCGACTTTCTCGGCATAAAAAAAGGTGAGGATTTTCACCGAGCCTTTGCAGATGCCTTTTATACAGCAAAAGTATTAACTTTTATGGAAAACAAAAAAATTCTTCCTTTCTACTCTCTTGACGTTTACCAAAACCCCAAAAACCGAAAGGAAGAAATCCGCATTTCTTATCCAACATATGATAAATTCATTTCCCGGGAATTTTCTTCCCGTGAGCGCACCATAAAAGACAGGGAAGTTTCCAGTACAAAATGCCCTGTCTGCCATAAGCCTGCAAAACGAAAAATCCGCTGGTTTATGAACAATTCCAAAATTTACTACAGCGTTTCCAACTGCCAGGAACACGGATATATCATTGGAAAGATCCGTATCCGTAAAACAGAAGAAGGACTTTATTTTGCCATCAAAACATTAAAACCCGCCTCAATAGAAGAGGCGGAGGAAATCCGTGTAAAACGGGAATCCCTCCGCCTGAAAAAGCAGTTAAAGAGACGGTCTGAGAAGGAGCTCTGAAAGGAGCTCTTTTTCATATTGCACGCCTTTTCCAACCATATGGTCTTCATAATAATATTCATTTAAAATGGTGGGCATTCCCACAGCACTTTCCAGAGTTGTTCTCTTAAGCGTCATCATATCGGCTGTAAATCCTTTCGGAACAGTTACATAAATCTGATGGGGATAATAAAATGCCATATCATTTCCGCAATTTTTCAGGAGATACTTTTCTCCCGGAAGATTCCTGAGCGTTACTGTACCGGTATCTACCTTCATACTCACCTTCTGGAAATTATTAAATCCGTAATCAAGAAGCTTCGCCGTATCTGCATACGCCCCGTTAATGGAATTCATCACAACTGCAACAAGGCGGATTTCTCCTCTTTTTGCGTATGTGACAAGCGTACTTCCCGCATCATCTGTGTACCCCGTCTTTCCTCCCATAACGCCCTCATATGCGTAATCTCTTCCCTCCATCATCTTGTGATGATTGAGAAAATACCGTGTTTCTCCAAACTTGTTCGTAGGTGGAATCTCGTATAAAATTCTTGTAACAAACTTGCGAAACAGTGGATTATGCCATGCTGCATCTGCGATTTTCGCCATATCTGCCGCTGTTGTAAAATGATTCTTATCCGGCAGACCATTTGGATTATTAAAATGGGTTCCTGTACATCCAAGCTCTCTTGCCCTCTTATTCATTAGCTCTACAAACTTCTTTACAGAACCGCTGGTTTTTTCCGCCACAGCCAGGGAAACCTCATTTGCAGATTCCAGCATAACTGCCATAAGAGCCTGTTCTACTGTAAATTCTTCTCCTGTATCTGCATAAATACTGGAACTTCCTGCCTCAATTCCATAAGCTGCCGCCTGTGACATCACAAGCGTATCCTCAAGTTTCAGATTTTCACAAGCCAAAAGCGTTGTCATAATCTTTGTAATACTTGCCGGATACAGTTTTTTATCTGCATTTTTACTGTAGAGAACAGAACCGGTCTGCATATCCAGAAGAATTGCAGACTGCCCTTCTATTTTTGGTCCTTCAGGCCAGCCTGTAAGAGCGTCTGTATCCGCACTTTCTTTATAATACTCTGTGTGGGGAACTGGTGTAGGCGTTGCTTCTGCTGCTGCCTGACTGTTTTCCTCCTCCGCATATATAAGACCCGGCTGTGAAATAAAAAGCCCTGCGCAGAGAACACTGCACAGCCACTTCCACAGTCTTTGTTTTTTCATTTTTACCATAATTGTCCTCCTGATTTGTAAAACCCGCCGTCATAAACAACCGCCGTGCTTCGCACTTCAGTATACCATTTTTTTTTCATGAAGACTAGGCTTAACCTTCACTTTTTCCACAGTCTCTTTTATAATAAGGATAACCTATCCACAATTATCAACAGGGAGGACTGTATATGCCAAATATCACAAAAGAAGCTCTGGAAGCTTCCTTAAAAAAATTTCTTCTCAAAAAACCCCTTGATAAAATCACAATAAACGACCTGACAACAGACTGCGGTATCAGCCGCATGACTTTTTATTATCACTTTAAAGATATTTACGATCTGGTAGAATGGGCATGTCTGGAAGATGCCAAAAAAGCACTTCAGGGAAAAAAGACCTACGCCACATGGCAGGAAGGAATTTCTCAGATATTTGAAGTTGTTCTGGAAAACAAGCCTTTTATTTTAAATGCTTACCGCTCCATCAGCAGAGAACAGATTGAAAATTATCTGTTTTCTCTGACACGCGCTCTTATTATGGGAGTTGTAGAAGAACAATCAAAAGGATTTTCTATTACAGAAGAACAAAAAACCTTCATAGCAGACTTTTATAAGTACAGCTTTGTGGGAATCATGCTTGACTGGATCAAACAGGGGATGAAAGAAGATTATCACGAAATTGTCCATAACATTATCATCACCATTCACGGCAGCATCGGAAACTCCATAAAAAACTTTACAAACCCGGCTCTTTGATAAGTTTTTTATCATAACCCCTTCTTTGTAAATTGTAAAAAACCAAAACAGGACATACTATAGACATCAGATAAACAAATATACAGGCATTTTTGAAAGGTGGTTTTTTACATGGCAAAGAAAAAATTAAATCTCGGCGTTGTATCTGCTGTCGCAGCAGGCGCGGGAGCAACTGCATACCTGATGAAAAAATCAAAGGAAACAAAAGAGACAGAAGCGAAAAAATCAACTGCAGCAAATAAAAATTACAGAAATACAGAACGTGGAAAAAACGCAAAAAACAGCAGAGGCATCTACTACAGCAACGGAAATTATGAAGCTTTTGCCCGCCCGGAAAAACCGGAAGGCGTGGAAAATAAAAGCGCCTACATTGTAGGAAGCGGTCTTGCTTCCCTGGCGGCTGCCTGCTTCCTTGTTCGTGACGGACAGATGCCCGGCTCTCAAATCCACATTCTGGAAGCAATGGACATTGCCGGCGGCGCCTGCGACGGTATCTATGATGCCACACGTGGATATATCATGCGCGGCGGAAGAGAAATGGAAAACCATTTTGAATGTCTCTGGGATTTATTCCACAGCATTCCTTCTCTTGAAAAACCGGGCGCCTCTGTCCTCGATGAATTTTACTGGCTGAATAAACATGACCCCAACTACTCCCTTTGCAGAGCTACGGTAAACAGAGGCGAAGACGCACACACAGACGGCAGGTTCAACTTAAGCCAGAAGGGCTGCATGGAAATCATGAAGCTGTTCCTCACAAAAGATGAGGACCTCTACGACAAAACGATCGAGGATGTTTTTGATGACGAAGTATTTAACTCCACCTTCTGGCTGTACTGGAGAACCATGTTCGCCTTCGAAAACTGGCACAGCGCCCTTGAGATGAAGCTTTACTTCCAGCGCTTTATCCACCACATTGCAGGGCTTCCTGATTTCAGCGCCCTGAAATTTACAAAATACAACCAGTATGAATCTCTGATTCTTCCAATGCAGAAATATCTGGAAAATGCAGGCGTTGATTTCCGCTTCAACACAGAAGTCACAAATGTTGTCTTCGATTTCAAGGACGGCAAAAAAATCGCCTCTGCCATCGAATGCAAAGTAAACGGAAAAGAAGAAGGCATTCTTCTCACTGAAAACGACCTTGTATTTGTCACAAACGGAAGCTGCACAGAGGGCACCATTTACGGCGATCAGAACCACGCGCCAAACGGAGACGCAGAAGTCCGCACAAGCGGCTGCTGGAATCTCTGGAAAAACATTGCGAAACAGGATCCCTCTTTTGGACATCCGGAGAAATTCTGCTCCGATATTTCAAAAACAAACTGGGAGTCTGCAACAATTACAACCCTGGACGAAAAAATCATTCCGTACATTACAAATATCTGCAAGCGCGACCCAAGAAGCGGCAATGTAGTAACAGGCGGTATCGTAAGCTGCCGCGACTCCAAATGGCTGTTAAGCTGGACCATTAACCGTCAGGGACAGTTTAAAGAACAGGATCCTGAAAAAGTCTGCGTATGGGTATATGGTCTTTTCACAGATGTCCCCGGCGATTACGTAAAGAAACCGATGAAAGACTGTACCGGAAAAGAAATCACAGAAGAATGGCTCTACCACATTGGTGTTCCTGTAGAACAGATTCCGGAACTCGCGGAAAACAGCGCAGTCTGCGTTCCTACCATGATGCCGTATATCACCGCTTTCTTTATGCCCCGTACAAAAGGCGACAGACCGGCTGTCATTCCTGACGGCTGCGTAAACTTTGCCTTCCTGGGACAGTTTGCCGATACACCGAGAGACACGGTATTCACAACAGAATACTCTGTAAGAACGGCTATGGAAGCTGTATACGGACTTTTAGGAGTTGACAGAGGCGTTCCTGAAGTATGGGGAAGTGTCTACGATATACGTGACCTTCTCGACAGCACGGTGAAACTTATGGACGGAAAATCTCCTCTGGAAATCCAGCTTCCGGGACCATTAAACGGACTGAAAAAACCGCTCCTTCGCATTATAAAAGGAACGGTTATTGAAAAAGTCCTTCGGGACCACGATGTTTTAAAAGACTACATGCTTTAATTTCATAACTCCAGCGTATACATGGAAGACCATCGGATATGATGGTCTTCCATGCTTTTTTCTATGCGCTCTTCTTCATCCGGCGTTGTTTTCCAGGCAAGCCCGCAGCCTGCACTGATTTCTCCCGGTAAAGGAATCAATCTTCCGGGAATTTCATATTTTTCACAGAAACTTTCCATTGCCATTGCCTCTGCGGTTGTATCAAAGGTAATCACTAGCGCCGGTTTCTTCTGTCTCATACTTCGTCCCTCCCGTACTCTCTTAAAGCTGCTGCCGCAACATCTATTTCCTGCTCCGTATTGTAATGGGAAAAACTGAATCTGACTGCACCCTGGCGTACCGTTCCCAGCGCCTTGTGAAGAAGCGGCGCACAGTGCGCTCCCGGGCGGACTGCAATTTCATAATCCTCCCACAGCCAGTCGCTAACCTCGCCGGAATCCAGCTTTCCAATATTTAAAGCCACAATTCCCACACGGCTTTCCGGATTCGGATTTCCATAAACAGTAACACCGGGAATCTCTCTGACCTGCTCTTCGAATCTTTTCCACAGACGCATTTCTTTTTCCCGTATGTTTTCCACAGTTTCCTCTTTAATATACTCAAGTGCTGCTTTCAGCCCTGCAATTCCATGTACATTTAATGTCCCCGCCTCTAATGCCGTGGGCATTTTTCGTGGATGCTCTTCCAAAAAGCTCTGAACACCGCTCCCTCCTACTTTAAGAGGCGAAAGTTCAAGTCCTTCACGGACATAAATTCCTCCCGTTCCCTGTGGTCCAAGAAGCCCTTTATGCCCTGTAAAACAAAGAACATCTATCCCCTGCTCTTCCACCTGAATCGGCAGCACTCCTGCTGTCTGAGAAGCGTCCACAATAAGAAGAATCCCCCTCTTTTTTGCAAAAGAAGAAACTCTTTTTAAATCTGTAATATTTCCTGTTACATTAGAAGCATTTGTGATTACAATAGCCTTTGTATTTTCTTTACAGGAATTTTCCAGAAAGTCATAATCGATACGTCCTTCATTTTCTGGAAATCTTTTATCAAAAGGTACGATTGTAAGCTCCACACCTTCTTTCTCTTTTCTGTAAAGAGGACGAAGAACGGAATTGTGTTCACAGACTGTAGTAATCACATGATCTCCTTTGTGAAACAGACCGTTAATGGCAATATTTAAGCTCTCTGTCGCATTACAGGTAAAGGCAATCTGTTCCGGATGAGAAGTTCCTAAAAGCTCTGCCAGAAGCTCTCTTGTTCTGTAAACAATCCGGGCAGCTTGAAGAGTCGCACCATGAGCACCTCTCCCGGCATTTCCCACGGAAGAAATTGCTTTTGCTACTGCCTCTGCCACTTCCGGCGGTTTTCTCCCCGTTGTCGCAGCATTATCTAAATAAATCATGGTTTTACAATCAGTCCTGCCTGTGTCATCTTTTCCGCTATCACATACATATTGGTCACTTCTCCAACCTGAAGCTTATCAGAAATCCCATAAAAATTCAGGCATGTCCCACAAGTAAGAATTTCAACACCCTGAGCTGCAAGCGATTTCAAATCCTCAAGAGCCGGAGAGCCTTCACATGTAAGAGCCGCTCCCCCATTATAAAACAGCATGGTTTTCGGAAGAGTTTCCTGCTGATTTAAGGCGTAAATAAATCCCTTCATCAAAGTTTTTCCAAGCTCCTCGCTGCCCTCTCCCATCTTGTCGGAAGCGATCACAACCACTGTATTTTTTCTGCTGTCCGGCACACATGCCGCCACATCTGCCTCAAAAACAGGTGTTTCATGAGCCGGCTTCTCTGTTCCGTCACCCACCGTAAACGTAACCTTATATCTGTTCTCCTTCAGCTTTTCTGATTTCACAGCACAGCCTCTGTTATTTCCAAGCTTCGTTAAATTCTGCACTGCAATTTCATTATCTACAACTGTCTCCACTGTTCCGGAACCGTTTAACTCATTTAAAGCCTTCTGAGTTTTTACTACTGGAATAGGGCAGGCGTCACCCACTGCATTTACTTTGATCATGTCTATCCCTCCTGATAAAATATATAAATAAACTATACCAAAAAATCCCCGAACATTCAATGTCCGGGGATTTTCCTCTATAAAGCTTACTTTAACCCAAATTCTTTTTTTGCTGCTTCCTGCTGGAACTTATCTCTTTCCGGATAAGCGGTATTTACTGTACTCTCAGATTTTCCTTCATGCCACCACATAAAAGAGCCGCTGTTTTCTTCCGTACATGTTTCCCATTCTGCAAGACCTTCTCCATTTGGATTACCTGTTTTTACAAAATTGGCAATATAAGAAGACATCTCATCTGCAAGCACGTGATCAGCGTCTGTCCACTGTCTCTGTCCTTCTACATCCCTCATAGAATTAAATGTATACCAGAGCTCAGAAGAATGGAAAGAACCATAAAAATCTTCATCTCTGTCCACATCTTTATGAGGGGGCAGATTCTGATTAAAATAATATACATAAATATCAGAATCACTGCTCTTGCTTACTTCTTCTGCAGAAACTACATATTTTGCAAAAGAAGCGTCACTTCTTGATCGCAAATATGTACGATATGCATCCTCTTCTGTTTCCGCACTATACGCTTCTTCGTATCCTTCTCCATATTTTTCTTTCATAGAAGAATCAAACTCTTCCGGCGTCATAGTCCCTGCCGGATCTCCTGTAAGAGAAGTCTGTTCATCTGAAGTTCCGCCCATCATAATATTAATATCATCCAGTGCGCCTTCTCTTGAAAGATCTACAGACTCTTCTGTAAAGACATAATCGTCAATTACAAATTTAGAGCTTGCCTTTGTGATCGCATCGTATAAAGTAAGTGTATCATCTTCTGCAGATTTTGTATCCATGTAGTACTGCGCGTCATGAGAACGGAGCTCTTCCACCAGTTCTTCCGATGTTGTCTCCTCAGGAAGTCCCATAGCCTTTTTCACTGTTACTTCTGCTTCTGTCTGAACGGTTTCCATATCTTCAAAAACAGGTGTGTCTTCCTGAGAAAGAAGTCCGGAAAAACCACTTTGAATAATTGCATTCTGGAATAACCCTTCTGCAAGAGGCGTACGAAGGAGCGCTGTTACATTCTTCGCACCTGCTGACTGACCGGAAATAGTTACCTTGCCCGGATCTCCTCCAAACTCTCCAATATTTTTCTGTACCCACTCTAATCCTTTGATCAAATCCAGTATCGCATAATTTCCTGAACTGCCATTTTCATTTTCTGCTGACAATCCCGGAAGCGTCAAGAATCCGTACATGCTGAGACGATACTGTATACTTACAACAACAATACCTTTTTCTGCTAATTTGGACGCATTAAATTCCATTTCAGACGCATGTCCGTGGTTATTTCCGCCTCCATGAACATATACAAGAACCGGCAGCTTCTCTTCTTTCGATTTTGCCGGCGTATATACATTTAAGTTTAAACCGTTTTCGCTTATTGGAGGATTATAGGAATCGTCAAAATAAAACTCATCCCCCCAGAATCCGCCTACCGGATTTAATTCTGCCGCACTTTTCTGCATTGCCTGATCCCCCCAGGTATCGCAGACTTTTACATCATCCCAGCTTTCCACATCCTGCGGAGCCTTCCAGCGGTTTTCTCCTGAAGTATCTGCTGCATACGGAATCCCCTTAAACACCTGTACTCCTTCGGTATCGGAAGGTACTCCCTGCACCTGTCCTCCTTCTATTGTAATCGCTTCTGCTGCCTCTGCAAAAACTGCTGTACTCCCTGTTGATGTTGCCGCCAGAAGAGCCGCTATCCCCAATGCCCAAATACGTTTTTTGTTACCCATAAAAATTCCTCCTTTTCCAGTAAATTCTATAAATTCAGCATAACAAAGAAAAGAGATATTAACTATGGCAAAATATCAAAACCAGTAGCAAATATCCCCTGCCTTTATAATAAAAAACCAAACTTCTCAAAAAATTTCCAAGAATTTAACTTAATCTTTCCGGAAATGAAAAATTAATATATAATCCGCCTGTTTCTATGCCTTTTGCAAAAAGCTCATACTGATTTCCAAACAGATATGCCATACGTATTCTTATATTATAAATTCCAATATGCTCTCCATCCGGATTATTTCTTGGCTCTTCATAAAAATATTCCTGAATTTTCTCAGTGTCCATACCGGTTCCATTGTCCCACACTTCTGTTTCAATTCTCTTACCGCTCCGCCGTATATGGATATGTATTTCACCCGGTATAAGCTTTCCGTTTTTATCTCGGTTCAGAAGAATCCCATGTTTAATAGAATTTTCCACAAGCGGCTGAAGCATATTTTTAGGATATAATAAATCCTCACATCCCTCTTCTACCGTGAAAAACATGGTAAGCTCATTGCTGCAAAGATAACGCTGAATCGTAATATAGTTTTCCATCTGCTGCTTTTCCTTTTTCAGCGTATCAAATGCCTGAAGCCCACTGCTCTTCAACCGATCCTTCAGCATTCCGATCAGCGCTCTGTTCAATATCATAATATCGTCCGTCTGATTCAGCTCCGCCAGATACGTAATTGTATACAGTGTGTTATAAATAAAATGCGGATCAATCTGAGACACCATCAGACTGTACTCTATCTGTTTCTTTGTTTCTTCCTGGTTTTTCAGCTTATCCATCATTTTATAAAATGTATCTGCCAGAATCCCCACTTCATCCTGACTCTGGATTTTAGGCAAAATCGGATGTTCATAATCCCGTATATTCTTCATCTGCCCTGCCAGAAGCTCCAGCTTATAAAAGCTGCGCCTTAAAATCAAAACAATTAAAAACAGAAGAAGCACTGCAAAAGAGATAAGAATAAACGAAAAACAGTGAATCCAGTTTTGATAAGGCTGTAAAAAATTCTTCTTTGACAAAGCTGCTGCAATTTTAAGCTGCTCTATCTTATAGGAACTGCGTATTCCGATTATAACACCTCTGTCTGCTTCCAGAATTTTTACGGTATTCTGATTTTCACTGAATAATTTTTTTCTGTCAGACAGAGGAATCTTCTCTATCACGCTCTGACTTTTATTTTTGAACAAAATTTCATCCTTATATCCAATCAGCGTATAGTCTCTGATTCCATCTTCTCTAAAATCTGAAAAAACCGCACGAAAATCCGAAAATGGTTCTATAAGAAAGAGTAAAACCTCATGACCCTCTAATTCTTTTTTTATAACAAGAGAAATAAATTCCTCTGTCTTTTCTGTTTTCTCAAAAACAGGCGAATAACATCTGATAAGCTCTCCCGGGTATTCCTCTTCTATTTCTTTCATTTTCTCTTTTAAATTTTTACACCATTCTGACTGAAAAAGAACCTCTTTATAATCTTCCATTCCCTCTCTACATGCAGACAGCTCCGGAGCCCAGTCTGCCATGAGAACCGCATTTCTTGTAGACTTTATGGAACCCGGCTCTTTCTTTCCAAGCTTTTCTTCTTTCAAAAGTTCCTGAAGCTTTCTGTTTTCTCCTTTTTCTGCCAGAACAACAACCTCTTCCTTAAAATCAGAGTCTCGGAAAAATCTTAATAAGTACTGACAATTCTGATGAAGAAGGTAACTTGTCCTGGTAGAAACCGATTCTGTCAACACAGACAGATCCTGCTTCATTCTCGGATTTAAAAAATGATACAGAAGCTCCGGCATAAGACAATTCACGGTTATGAGAAGAATAAGCGTCACACCGCAGATTGTAAAAAAACATTTTTTTATCAACGTTAAATGCCACAGTTTTTCTTTTAATTTCTTCCCCATCCCTATTTTCCTCTTTTCATTTTTTCATAATATTCCTGTGGGGACAATCCATATGTTTTCTTAAACACCTTTGCCCAGTAAGATGCCGAATTATATCCTGTCTTCGATGCTATCTCCCTCATTTTACTTTCTCCGTTCTCCAAAAGCTCCTTCGTTTTTTCCATCCTTACCTTTGTAAGAAATTTTCCTGCTGTTTCTTTCTGTTCCTTCTTAAAAAGATCATTCAGCCAGTTCACACTGACTCCTGCTTTTTTTGCCACATCCTCTACACTTAAAAAAGGATTTCCGTATTCTTTATAAATAAAATCTTCCGCAGCTTGAAGTACATAATAATCCGACACTGCTTTCGGACTTATATACTCCTCGGCCAATTTACACTTGCTTTTTATCCACCTTATAATTCTTTTTACTGTACACAAATATAGAATTTCTTCGTTATAAATTTCTTTAATTTTATCTCCCGGCACTATGTTCTCTATCGCCGTCAGAATACCTGTAACAAGTTTTTTAAAATATTCAAAATCATAACTGTACAGCACCGGGCGAAACAGCCCGTCTATCTTTTCTGCTATATCGGTTTCCTCTCCGGAAAATAAGTCCTCTCCTTTGATTTTTTGCATCTTCCGACACATCTCCGGTTTCTCATACATATCTGAAAACATAAAGACTTTCATTCCCTCAAAATAACGCTGTTCAAAAATATATTTACTCTTTTCATATTCCTGTCTGCATTGCCATAAAGATAAATTTTCCCCCAGAAAATAAACGGAAAATGACAGATTATATTCTTCATAAAGAAGTTTCTGAATAAATCTGCCTGTCTGTTCCGACGATGATTCCTGACTTAAGAGACAGATCCACTGAAAACAGGATACTCTGAAAAGAAGCATTCTACCGTCTGTTCTTTCTTTCAGTCGAGGAATCAGCTCCTTATAGTCTGCCTCCTTTTCATAAACTCCGGACTTTCCGGATAAAAACTCAGGAACATGGTCCTGTTCAAAAATGAGACAAGCATACTCATTTTCTTCGTATTCAGAAAAATAAATATCATCCAGCTCTTCTATTTCTGTCTGAAACAGCGTACGAATATGACTTGTTAATACCTTATTCTGCTTTTCTTTCTTTTTGTCCATATCCTCTTTTATTTCCCGCAGTTTTTTTTCAAGAAGTGCACAATCCAACTCCTGCTTTAAAATATATTCTCTTACGTTAAGATCAATTGCTGACCTTGCATAATCGAACTCATCATAGCTGGATAAAAATATAACAACTGTATCCTGCCTCTTTTCTTTTATTTTTCCGGCAAACTCTATTCCACTCAGTCCCGGCATCTGCACATCTGTAATAACCAGATCCGGAGAATATTTGCAAAACTCTTCCCATGCTTCAATCCCGTCAATAGCCGACGAAACCAGAGTGAAGCCAAAATCTTCCCATTTTATCATATTTACAAAATGAGCAAGAGCGAATTTATTATCTTCTGCAAGCATGACCTTGTACATATAATTTCTCCTTTATTTATTCTTCTGATTCGTCTATTGTTATCAGTATAAAACATATTTTTTACAAATCAAGCAAAAAAAGTCCACTGCCTTATATAAGACAATGGACTTTTTGTAAACTCTTCTTTTTTAGAAATCAACTTCTGTTCCATAGTACGCACATGTAAACAGTTTTTCCATTTCAGCCGGTGTAATGGCTCTTGGATTGGAACCTGTGCAGGCGTCACCTACAGCCAGCTCCGCAATCGCTGCGATTTTTTCTTTAAATTCATCTTCCTGAATACCAAATTCCTTTAAGGTTGCCGGAATGTTCAGTTTTGCGTTAAATTCGTCAATCTTTTCACAAAGGCTGTTAATTAACGCCTGCTCGGAAGTACCGTTTAATCCCATTCTTCTTGCGATTTCCGCATAACGGCTTGCCGCCTCCGGATTCTTTGCATTATAACGGATTACATATGGCAGATAAATGGCGTTTGCACAGCCATGAGGAATGTGACCTGTAGAAAATGCTGCTCCTGTTTTATGTGCCATAGAATGTACAATACCAAGAAGCGCGTTGGAGAAGGACATTCCTGCAAGACACTGTGCATAATGCATCTGCTCTCTTGCATTCTGATTTCCTGCATAAGAAGCCGGAAGATAATCAAGTACCATCTCGATTGCCTGCAGTGCAAGCGGATCTGTAAATGCACAGTGAAGAGTGGAAACATATGCCTCGATCGCATGAGTAAGGGCGTCCATTCCTGTATATGCCACCTGTTTTGCAGGAAGAGCCTCTACAAGCTCAGGATCCACAATCGCCACGTCCGGTGTGATATTAAAGTCTGCCAGAGGATATTTAATTCCCTTTGCATAATCTGTAATAACAGAGAAAGCTGTTACCTCAGTTGCAGTACCGGAAGTAGTCGGGATTGCTGCAAATCTTGCTTTCTGTCTCAGTTCCGGGAAACCAAACGGTACAATCAGATCTTCAAATTTTGTTTCCGGGTATTCATAGAATGCCCACATTGCTTTCGCAGCATCAATCGGAGAACCGCCGCCCATAGACACGATCCAGTCCGGCTGGAACTCCTGCATCACTTTGGCGCCTCTCATAACAGTTTCAACAGAAGGATCCGGCTCCACGCCTTCGATCAGCTCTACTTTCATACCGCCCTCTTTCAGATAATTCACTGCTTTATCCAGGAATCCCTGACGTTTCATAGAACCGCCGCCAACTACAAGAACCGCTTTTTTTCCCTTTAAGTTCTTTAATTCCTCCAGACAGCCTTTTCCATGATAAATATCTCTTGGTAATGTAAATCTTGCCATGCCCCGTCTCTCCTTTTCTATCTATCTCTCTTTAAATTCATGTTAATCATTTAACAAACTCATTATATCATTGTTAATATTTTAACGCAATGTTTTTCTTATAAATTCTTGTACTTATTATCATACAATTCTGATGCAAAAAAGGACCTCCGAAAGTCCGCGTAAATTTCTGACTTTCAGAGGTCGATTTGAATTATTTTGCCAGTTCCTTCGGGGTGTAGCTTACTTCAATCGCCTGTACCACACCTGTATCTTTTCTCACAAGAATCTGTACATAATCAAGGGAACTTTCCGGTCCTTCTATTGTATAATACTCAAACATATCAGACTCTTCAAATTCATACGTCACGCCTTCAAGAGCCTTCTCAAGATCTGCTTTCGCCATGCCGCGGGTAATACCTTTCTGAACTGTGATCGGCATATCAGTTGAATTGTCATCGCCTTTTACTGTCGTCACAAAACAGTTTCGAATAGTAGTTGCATTATCGCCGTAATTCTGTGCAATAGCTCTTAATTCCTGATTATTTTTCATAAGGGAAACCCAGCCGAAATCTTTTCCTTTTACAGTCATATCGGACTGATCTTCCTTTACTGTCCAGCCATTTTTCTCAAACTCAGAAACAGGTGCCGGCATCTGATACAGCGCGCCGTCATACTCTACAATAAATTTTGTAAGATCGTCTCCCAGCTCTGTAGGTGCCTGGTAACTTTTTACTTCCTCTGTCACTTCATCACTGACTGCAGCTTCCGCCTGTGCCTGATCCGCTTCGCCTGCCGTTTCGATCATATTTCTCATATCAATTTTACTTACTACTTTTGTCTCTTTATCCACCTGAATTTCCACGTCCTGATACGTTTCATACTCATAAGTAAGCGCTGTGTACATTTCTCCGTCGTACTCTCTGCTTGGCTCTCCGTATGCAGCTTTCACATCTTCAAGAGTCGATACTCCAAATTCAATTCCTTTTGGAAGCTTCACACTGAAAGCGCCGTCTTTCATCATATAAGAATCTACAGAAAAGCCTCCGATCTGACATTCAGAAAATGCCACGGTATTCATGCCCAGGTTAAACATCGTAGCATAAAGTCTGGAAGCATCTTTTTTGAATGTTTCCGCTGCCGTATACTGTCCTGGCTCCATTGTCTGGGCAGCGTCTCCGTCATAAGTCCAGCCCTTTGCCGTAAAATCCGCAAAAGACATTGGAAACTGGTACACCTCTCCGTCAATCTCTGCCTGAAAACTGTAAATATCATCTGAAAGCGCCTGCGCGTCTGTCTGAGCACCATCTCCTTCAGTTGCTGTTTCCGCCTGTGCTTCGTTTGTTGTCTCGGCTGCCGCTTCTTCTGCCATAACCCCTGCTGCCGGCATCACACAGAGTAACCCTGTCATAAATCCCACCAATAATTTTTTCATGCGTTGTCCTCCATAAGTTTTATTTTTATTAATGATAGATGGATTATATCACAGGCTCTGAAATATTACTATATTTTCCTTTACTATTCCCAAAATTTTATAAATACTATACAAACAAAGGACAGCATCTCATTCCCGTATGCTGTCCCCTATCTTTTATATCACGTATTTGTATTTATCTCCAGCCATCGAAAAACTGCATTCCAGACTCAGATAAAGTTCCGTTTTCCCAATCTTCCAGTATATTTCCCTCTCCTGACGGCTGTTCTTCTTCTGCACTTTCTTCAGTACTCTCATCTTTGCTTTCTTTTTTATCTTTATCTTTATTTTCGTTTTCTCCCAATGTGACGGTCACTGTTTTTTCTTTATAGGCGTCGCCATCCGGAACCTGAAGAACTATTTCTACCTCTTCTCCCGGCTCATAATACTGAAGATAGTTCACAAGTTGTTCTATACTTACCACAGATTTTCCGGCAAACTCCGTAATAATAGAATTTACTTTGACTCCGGCTTCTTCTGCAGGTCCGCCTTCTGTAACTTCTCCTACAAAGACGCCCTGAGGAATACCATAAACCTGACCTTCCTCACTTACTGTTCTTCCGGAAATTCCAAGAACACCGTTTTCACCCTCTTCCAGCTTCTCTCTCGGCTCCTCATTCATAAGATTTTCCAGAATATCAGAAACATCGGAAACTGCAATGGCATATCCCATACCTTCAACCTCTGTGGAAGCAAGCTTCGCAGAGTTGATTCCTACTACTTCACCATTCATATTTAAGAGCGCACCGCCGCTGTTTCCCGGATTAATTGCCGCATCTGTCTGAATCAGGTTGACGCCGTTTCCGTTGTCGTCTTCATCAGAGGAGAAAGAACCTGATGCGGAATCCATTTTTCTGTTTTTCGCACTTACAATACCGGTCGTGACAGACTGTCCGTAGCCAAGTGCATTTCCGATGGCAATTACCTGCTCTCCTACAACAAGATCATCGGAGCTTCCAATAGTCGCAATGGAAATCTGGTCCATCGTATCATCAGAAATATCTTCCAGAGGAATACTTACAACCGCAAGGTCTTTATTTTCCTCATATCCCTTTACCGTTCCCTCATATGCGCTGTTATCGATAAAGCTTACAGAAAGAGTGTCTGCGCCTTCCACAACATGGTAATTTGTAGCAATTAAAAGTTCCTCGTCATTTTTTCCGATAATAATTCCGGAACCGCTTCCTTCCACCTCTTCTTCCTGTGAAGGTGCATATCCGCCGTACATTCCGAACATTCCGTAGTAGTTCTGAACCTCCTGAATGGATTTTGTTGTAATAGAAACAACGGACGGCATTGCCTCTGCTGCAATATCAGAAACATCAAGACTTCCCTTTGCCTCTGTTTCCTTCTTGTCTTTTGTGTCCTTTTTATCTTTATCCTTTGACTTCTTTTCACTCTTTGTCATGGTCAGAGTCGTTTTATCTGATGAAGCGGAAACATTCTGCACTCCCTCTGTAAAATAAGAAATTCCGTTATATCCGCCTAACAAAAGACCTCCTGTAAGAGCTGCGCAAAGCGTAACCTTCGCACCCTTTTTTGCCATTTTTTTGATTGTATTTTTATTAATGTTACTCATTTATATTCCCTCCTTGACTTCTTTCAAGAATCTCTGTTTCTTTCCTTTTATGGCTCTTAGTATAAAAATAATTTGTGTTTACTTTGTGGGAAAAATGTGTATTATTTGTTAAAACATGATATGATATAAAAAAAAGTTGAGGTGTACGCTTATGAATTCACTTAAATCACTGAAACCTGCTTCTGTTTTTCATTACTTTGAAGAAATCTGCTCCATTCCCCATACTTCTCATCACGAAAAACAGTTAAGCGATTACTGCGTCCGTTTCGCAAAAGAACACGGTCTGCACTGCACCCAGGACGCTATGGGAAACCTTATTATCTTCGCGCCTGCATCCCCCGGATACGAGCAAAAAGAAGCCGTTATTCTTCAGGGGCATCTTGACATGGTAGGCGTTAAGACAGATGACTGCGATCTAAACCTTGAAACAGACGGACTCCGCCTTATGACAGACGGAGAATATCTCACAGCAGAAGGAACAACTCTCGGCGGAGACGACGGGATTGCAGTCGCATACGCGCTTGCGCTCCTCGATGACAAAGACATTCCTCACCCGCCTCTCGAAGTAATTCTTACTGTATGTGAAGAAGTCGGGCTTCTGGGCGCATCTGCCATGAACTTATCTGAATGCAAAGGCAGAAGACTCATTAATATCGATTCGGAAGAAGAAGGTATCCTCACAGTAGGCTGTGCCGGAGGCCGCCGTGCCGCCTGCCATATTCCTGTAGAAAGAAATACGCAGACAGGCATTCTCTGCCATATCCGTTTTTCCGGACTTCTGGGCGGACATTCTGGACTGGAAATTCATAAAAAGCGCGGAAATGGAATTGAACTTCTCGGACGTTTCCTTCTTTTCCTGAAAAAAGAAACAGACTATGCCCTTATTTCCATGTCAGGAGGAATAAAAGAAAATGCAATCCCAAAAGACTCCCGGGCATCTGTCCTGATTCCTGAGGAACATCTCTCCCGTGCCAAACAAGCTGCTGAAACTTTCCTTTCTTATATAAAGACGGAATATGGCGCAGCTGATCCGGAGATTCATCTGGAACTTACAGAATCAACAAAAACAACAGAGTCTGCAATCACAGAAGCCTCTCTTCTTTCGGTGCTTACAGCTCTTACCTTTATTCCATGCGGAGTGCAGGCTATGAGCGCAGATATTCCCGATACAGTAGAAACTTCTCTGAATCCTGGCATTATGGAACTGACAGAAAAAGAACTGACTTTACGTATTTCCATACGAAGCTCCGTTTCTTCTTCTAAAGAAACCCTTGCCGAAAAAATCTCCCTTCTTGTAAAGACCCTCGGCGGTCATACAGAATTTCAGGGAGACTACCCTGCATGGCCATATGCAAAGGAATCTCCCCTTCGAGACTGCTGTGTTAATGTTTTTGAAGAACTGTATGGAAAAGCCCCGCTTCTTCAGACAATTCATGCAGGACTGGAATGTGGAATCCTTTCCAGCAAAATCCCCGGTCTGGACTGCATTTCCTTCGGTCCAAATCAGCTTGATGTTCATACTCCGGACGAAAAACTTCATATTCCCTCTGTAGAAAGAGTATGGGAATATTTAAAAGCGGTTCTTAAAGCGCTTTAAAACAGAATTTTATATTTAAATATATCGAATTTTCCCAGGTTCAATACCACGGATCCCAAGGCCCGGTTCATCTGAAACGGTGATTGTCTTTTCATCAAAGACAGCGGCGCCCTCGTTCCTGTTGGTGTACTCATGGCATTAATGGGCTATGTCATCGGAACAGGCGGCGGATTAATCGTAGCGAATATCATGTCCATGTTTGGATAAAAATTCTTCTGACAGAAATTTACCAAAAAACAAAAACGTACAGACTCTCATGTAATCACCATAAGAGTCTGTACGTTTTTTATCTTTCATCTGCTTATTCCGTCTCCCGTATTCTCTCCACAACACTCTCTTTCTTTCCAAAGCAGAACGCCACCTTCGGCACAACTGCCCCAAGTATGAGAAGCACCGGGAATATAAGAAGCATCGGCGTAATGATAAAATGATACTTCATAAACCACATTCCGCCTGCAAGCGCCCGTATCACAGTAACAGAAAACAGACAGCCCAGTACGAAGGAGCAGAAGATTGTTCCCACTGCGTAGTACACGCCTTCCAGCATAAGCATTCGGGAAAGCTGTTTCTTCGTCATTCCAATGGCTTCCATCATGGCAAATTCCCGTTTTCTTGTCACAATGCCGGTGAGAATGGAATTGATAAAGTTCAGGACTCCGATAATCCCTACCACAAATGTAAGAATACCGCCAACTATAATAACCATTCCAAGCATCTGGTCAAATTCGTCCTCGTACCCCATCTTGGATTCATACGCCATGACAGGCTCCTGCGTCTCTGTATAGTTCTTTAAAAACTCATTTACAGCTTCTTCCTTTTCATCTGCAGCATTAAAGCCATACGTCATCAGGTATTTATCAGAAAACATTTCCTTAAACACATCTGAGGAAGCATAATAAGAAAATGTATGCCCCACGCGGCTGCTCAATCCATAATAATTTTCTTTGATAATGGAAAGGATTTCAAATTCTCTTTTCTGTCCTTCTCCGTACTCAATCACAATCTTATCGCCCGGCTTCTGGAAACAGCTCTCTTCTTCCACTTTTCCATTGTCGTCTGTATCAACAGAGAGCAGCACATACTTCCCGGATTTCAGTTTTTCCCGGATCACCTCAGGGTCTTTTTCTCCCTTCCAGACGTCAACCTTATCGTAAAAGAAATCGTCAAGACCATAAAAAATAGTATCATATGTTGTCTCATTTCTGGAAAAAGACTGGAAAATTTTTCCGAAATAATTTCCCGGCTCCCCATCTTCATTTCTCGGAACAGAATCCGGAATCTCCACACAGTCTTTTGACACGCCTGCTTCAAGTGTTCCATAAATACGTCCGCCTTCTTCATACCCCTCAAGATTCTCACATGCCGTTATAAAGCTCTCTGTCAGGCTCTCTTCTTCTATCGTTGACTCTGTCCCCCTGTATTCGTAATTCATATACTGGGCATTTGCAATCTGAAAATCATAAGAAACAAATTTTTTCAGATAAGTATCCAGGTCAAAGGACTGGGTAAGGGTAAATACGCTGTTTAAAAGTACAACGGAAAGAGAAAGCGACACAACTACAAGAATGTATTTCTTTCTGTTTCTTCCTACATTGGAAAACGCCATCTTCCAGATTTTTCCTCCGTCTGAGGACTTTTTCTGTTTCTTCTTATCTCCGCCTCCCTCTGTATATCTTACTGCCTCAACAGCAGAAACCTTTGCCGCAGTACGCGCCGGTTTTCCTGTGGAGATCCATATGGTGATCGCGGAAAATACGGCTGCCCCAACAAAAATGAGAGGGTGAAAAACTGCCGTATCCACGCTGCTTACATCAGACTCGCTGATCACAAAAATAAGAGGAATGATTGCTTTTCCTGTAAAATATCCAAGTATCATGCCTGCCGGAATCCCTATGATCCCAAGGAAAAACGCCTGCCGTCTTATGATTTTTTTAATCTGCTTTCCCGTTGTTCCGATTGTTTTTAACAGTCCGTAATAACGAATATCACGCACAACGGAAATCTGGAAAATATTATAAATAATGAGATAACCTGTAAATCCGATCAGAAGAATGCCTGCAGCTACTGCTGCCACTGCGCCCAGATCTCCTTCTGTATTGCTCGCCATATACGCCCAGTTCGCATTATACTCTATGCTGTTTTCATTTCCCGCTTCCGTGGAATATCCTGCATTTTTCACAGCCTTTTCCAGCTTCTCTGTAACAGACAAAGAATTGGCAAAGTTTACGTCCATACGGATAGCCCCAACCGGGTCGAAATCCTTATCACACGTATAGGCAAGCTCCTGGGCATACTCTTCCAGATATGCCTTTGGCACAATAACAAATCCCACATTCATAAGCGGGTCTGCTTTTGTCACACCGGAAACCGTAAAGGTTCTCTTCACTGTCTCTTTGTCATTTATGCGGATCTTCAGATCCAGTGTGATCTGCTGCCCCGCTTTCGGCTCTTTCCCCATAAGCTCCAGAGATTTTTCATCTATCAGGATCTCATCAGCCTTTTCCGGAGTCTTTCCATCTATAATATCTACAAAATAATGAGAATAACTCGGCGCCGGATAATACCACATTTCTATATGGCGTTTTAAAAATTCCGGATTTTCCACCTCATACGCTACCAGCATATTATCGGCACATTCCTTAATAGAAGGATCTTTTTTAAGCGTCTCATACTGTTCCCTTGTAAGATTCTTAAATACGCCGTGCCAGTCTCCTCCGGCGCTCCTCATTGTCTGTTTCTGAATATTATCCGCAAGACCGATTCCCACTGTAAAAAGAGCGGTAAATAACATTCCCGTAAGGGCAATGGCAAGAATCGCAATGATATTTCGCGTTTTTCCGGAACGGAAGCTCCTGTCTGACAGGCGGTGGATCACCTTTTTATTATCAACCTTACGCATATACTTCACCGCCTTTTTTGCTGCCCTTTATTTTTCCGTCTTCAATTCTTATAATACGGTCTGCAAGCTGGGCAATCTCTTCATTATGGGTGATCATAACGACTGTCTGTCCAAACCTCTCGCTGCTGACCTTCAAAAGTCCCAGTACGTCCTGGCTTGTTGCAGAATCCAGATTTCCCGTCGGCTCGTCAGCCAGAATGATCGCCGGTTTTGCAGCAAGAGCACGGGCAATGGCAACTCTCTGCTGCTGACCTCCGGAAAGCTGGGAAGGAAGATTATACCTCTTTTTATCAAGACCAAGCGTCTCAATTACTTCTTCAACATACGCTTTATCCACCTTACAGCCGTCAAGCTCTACCGGAAGCACGATATTTTCATATACGTTCAGAACAGGAACAAGGTTAAAGCTCTGAAACACAAAACCGATTTTTCTCCTTCTGAAAATCGTAAGCTGCTCTTCATTTAATCTGGAAATATCCTTTCCTTCCACAAGAACTTTTCCTGATGTGGGAAGATCCAGCCCTCCAAGCATATGGAGAAGCGTAGATTTTCCGCTTCCGGAGGTCCCCACAATTGATACAAACTCTCCTTTTTCCACATCAATATCCACTCCATCAAGCGCTTTTACAAGGGTGTCCCCTTTTCCATAATATTTCTTTAATTCTCTCGTTTTTAAAACACTCATATTATCCCTCCAATAAAAAATAACCTTACAGAATTTCTTTTCTATAAGGCTATTATATAAACAGAATCTTTCCAGATACTTTCCAGAATCGAACAGTTTTGTTAGATTTATGATTTCAGATACATTTTAAAGGTGCTGCCTTTTCCCTTTTTTGAAAGAACCTTCATATATCCCTTTTCTTTTTGGACAATCTCTCTTGCCAGATACAGTCCGATTCCTATCCCGTCCTCCTGCTGTACCTCTGCGCTTCTGTAAAAACGGCTGAAAATCTGCGCTCTTTCTTCCTCAGAAATCCCGATTCCTTCGTCCCGTACGGAAATACATACGTAAAATTCAAATTTTTCTACAGTTACCTCCACTGTACTTTCCAGCGGAGAATATTTTACAGCATTATCAAGAATATTTCCCAGAGCTTCCGCCGTCCATTTCTTATCGTAAACTGCCTGCATATGAGAAGGATTTCCCTGCAGCTTTACATGGATTTTCTTTTTTTCCGCCTTTGGAAGAATCTCTTCCATCGCTTCCAGAAGCAGCGGTTCTATCGGCTGTCTCTGCGGTTTCAAAACAAGGACGTTTGATTCCAGACGCGACATTTTCACAAGCGCCTGAATGAGAAATTCCAGTTTTTCTGCCTGTCTTACAATCTGTTCCGCCAGATGTTTCTCTTCCTGATTGTCTGTCTGCTCGCAGAGAAGCTGGGAATACAGAAGAATATTGGAAAGAGGCGTTCTTGTCTGATGGGAAATATCGGATACAAGAGCCTGCATTCCCTCCCTGTTTTTATTCAGCTGTTCCATTGACATTTTCGATGTTGTGAGATACTGCTTCCATTTTGCTTCCAGACGGGAAAGCTCTGTCTCGTCGTATCTCTCCTCTTCAAATTCTCCGTTTATTGCCTGCTCCAGCATTTCATCAAGCCGGCGCAGCGTTTTTCCCGCTCCGATCTGTATCATACTTCCTTCTCCCACACATATCCAAGTCCGTAAACTGTCTGAATGGGGCAGATTCCCTTCTTTCCCTCCAGTTTATGGCGAAGACGGTTCACCGTTACAGACAGGGCGTTTTCATCTACAAACCGTCCGCCGTCCGACCAGATAACATCTACAAGTCTTTCCCTGGAAAGCGTCTGTCCCGGATTTTTTACAAAAAGCCGCAAAAGCTTCTGCTCCGTTTTGCTTAAAAAAATTTCTTCCCCCTCCACAAAAAAGCACATTTTTTCAAAAGCAAACGAATATCTCTCACTTTTATATCCGTCGCTTTCCTTTTCCCGTTTCGTTCTTTCCCGCATACGCGCCACTCTTGCCCGCAGCACCATAAGACTGAACGGCTTCGTAATATAATCGTCTGCTCCAAGGCTCAATCCCGTCACCTCATCAATCTCCATATCGTTTGCTGTGATGATCAGAACAGGAATTTCTGATGTCTGTCTTATTTCCCGGAGAAGATCAAACCCGCTTCCATCGGGAAGATTTACATCAAGAAGCACCATATCCACTTCTTTTTCTTTCCGGATTTCCTGTGCCTGTCCGATTGTATAAGCGGAATAAAACTCTGTTCCCTCCTCTTTAAGAGCCAGCATAATTCCATGATTCAGTCCTTTGTCGTCCTCTACGATTAAAATATGATACATTGCATTCTCCTGTTATATCCTGTCAGCCCGTTGCTGCTGTGCCGTTTTATCATTCTTTCCGTCTATCCAGTATATTATTTCCTTATAAAAATAGCAACCTCTTTCAAATTCCCACTATCTTTTTTCAAAAGATATGTTATACTGTACTAAAATTATATAGAAAGGATTTTTTAATATGCAGTATATGATTTCTTTTCTGGAAGGAATTATCACGTTTATTTCACCGTGTCTCCTTCCAATGCTCCCCATATACATCTCCTACTTTGCAGGAGGCGGTGAGCGCAGCACAAAAAAAACAATGAAGTGCGCCCTCGGCTTTATTCTTGGTTTTACCATCGTATTTGTCTCTATGGGCGCTCTCGCAGGAACGATCGGAAGCTTTTTAAAGTCTCATCAGCAGGCAGTCAATATTGTTTCCGGCGTTATCGTGATTTTCTTCGGACTGAATTTTCTCGGTATTCTGAAAATCAACCTTTTTCACGGTTCCAAAAGAAGCGTAGATACCAAAGACCTGGGATTTTTTACCTCCGCCTTATTCGGAATTATTTTTTCCGTTGGCTGGACTCCATGTGTAGGCGCATTCCTGGGCTCAGCTCTTATGCTCGCCTCACAGCAGGGACACGTTCTCACAGGAATGACCATGCTTTTATGTTACTCCCTCGGTCTTGGAATCCCCTTTATTATCAGTGCCCTTCTCATTGATAAATTAAAAAGCACCTTCGCTTTTATCAAGCGGAATTATCGCATCATCAATACGATCTGCGGCGGATTTTTAATTGTCATTGGTATTCTTATGGCAACTGGTACTATGGGACGTTTCCTGGCACTGTTAAGCTGATTTAAAAAGGAGGCATTATGAAAAAAAATAAAACCTTTATATTACTTGCCGTACTTCTTGTTATTTTAATCGGAGGCGCCGGTTTCTTTTATAACAAACTGAGCAGCGCCTACAAAACCGACACTCTTACGGAAACCTCTCCGTCATCGAAAAACAAAGAGGATTCCCAGCCGGAAGAAAATAACGAAAAGGCAGAAATCGAAGAAGACGCACAGACTTCTGACACAGAAGAGTCGGACTCCTCTCATGATTCTCAGGCAGAAGCCAGCGGAGACGAGTCCCGGACAGCTTCTGAAGAGACAGATTCCGGCGAAAATGCCGCAGAAACGGCTCCTGATTTTACTATGACAGACGCTTCCGGCGAAGAAGTAAAGCTTTCCGATTTCTTCGGCAAACCGGTTGTTCTTAATTTCTGGGCAAGCTGGTGCGGGCCTTGTAAAAGCGAGATGCCTCACTTTGAAGATGCTTACCAGAAATATGGAGAGGATATAAATTTCGTAATTGTAAATCTCACAGACGGATCAAGAGAGACGGTTGAAACGGCATCTGCATTTATCGAAGAACAGGGATATACCTTCCCTGTATACTTTGACACCAGCACAGAAGGAGCTATGACATACGGAACGTATTCTATTCCTGTCACTTACTTTATCGCAGCCGACGGTACGCCTGTTGCTCAGGCAAGCGGAGCTCTTGATGCTGCCACTCTTCAAAAAGGTCTGGATATGATCCAATAATATATCTCAAGGCAATAGGAGCGCGAATGCGCTCCTATTTGCTTTTACATTTTTCGTTCTTAAAACCTGTATTTTACACCCCCTTCATTTCCCATTCCTCTTATCCTTCCCCCGTTTTATATCTTTCCATTTCACGTTTTGCATATTTTATTTTTATATGCATAATAATTCATCCTGTTTCTTTTCTCTCTTATTCTTTTTTCTTATTTATAATATTATTCATCTTTTCGTTGACTATGTATATTTATCGTGTTACCATAGTGTAAACTTTTGGTTCATACTATGTAAGGAGGTATTATGTTCAATCCAATACTGAATACGTTCATAACCGTCATAGATTGCGGCAGTTTTACAAAAGCAGCCGAGCAGTTAAATATATCCACAACAGCCATTATGAAGCAGATGAATACACTGGAAAAGCATCTGGATTTGAAATTAATAGACAGAACACCAACAGGCGTAAGTTATACACAGGCAGGAAAAATCATATACAGAGATGCGAAATTCATAATTGATTACTCAAAAAAATCCATCACCGAGGCAAAAGCAGCAGCCTCCAATGACGGAATCGTTTTTCGTGCAGGAACTTCGAAATTAGCTCCCGCAAGAGCTTTTATGGATTTGTGGTATCAGGTCAGCCCCGATTTTCCAGAAAACAGGCTTCAACTTGTATCTTTTAAAGATGACACCCAAGGTCTTCTTCCCGGAATAAAAAAGCTTGGAGAAAAATTCGATTTTCTGGTCAGCATTTGCGATTCAGAAAAACAGCTTTCCATGTGCCGTTGTCTTCCTATTGGAAATTACAAAGAAATGATTGCTATACCAAAGGATCACCCTCTGGCAGAAAAAGAAATGCTTTATATAGAAGATTTATACGGAAAAACCCTCATGATAATGTCTGAGGGCATTTCCCCTGTGCATGATAAAATCCGCGAAGATTTCCAAAAAAATCATCCGCAGATTTTCCTCAACGATATTCCTCACAACTATAACTTATCTGTGTTTCAGCGCTGTATCAATACAAAAAGCGCCCTTCTTATCCCGGAGTGCTGGAAAAATATCCATCCAGACATAATCTCTCTCCCTGTTTACTGGGATTATACCGTTCCATACGGTATTCTTTATAGTTCAAACCCTTCTGAAAGTGTTTTGAACTTTATAAAAGCAGCAGAAAATCTCCTCTCCTGACGGGGATTTTCTGTTACATTTCTTCCGTTACTACATCATTCACAATATCATGTGCGTCTTCCAACGCATCTAATGCCTCTGTCAGAACATCTGTTTTCTCATTTTCTTCTTTATCATACTCTTCCAGAAGCTCTGCCAGATCATTTTTTACCTCTTCCAGATTATCCAAAATTTCTTTTAACCGTTCTTCTTTCCCTTTTCCAGAAGAAAGCTTTACTACTTTTCCCATTTTGCCCCTCCTATCACACTGTTTTTCCAAAAATGATTTAAACTAAGAGTAATATATGATATTTTCTTAGCAGAACCTAAAAATAAAACAACATAATCTAAAGAATTGC
>OLRL01000066.1_pt1 | contig 97227 bp, 94 predicted proteins | sample 1643201 | NCBI WGS metagenome assembly OLRL01 (sample SAMEA3136649, study PRJEB25190) | human gut metagenome | biome: human gut; feature: human-associated habitat; material: faeces | place: Austria | collected 2013
CACAGGACTTAAAATCCTGCGGGACTTATACTCCCGTACCGGTTCGATTCCGGTCTGCGGCATTAGTGGAACAAGTTCAGAGAATCACTTTTTTAGAGTGGTTCTCTGAATTTTTTTTATTATTTAATATATAGTGCCAGGAGAGTATAATAGGCATAGAGATTTGAAATTCAGGAGGAAATGCGAATGGAATTTATAGATATGTTGAAAAAAAGACGGAGCATCAGACAGTATACAAAAGAAGCGGTTACAGGAGAGCAACTGCAACTGGTAATAAATGCAGGATTATTATCGCCATCCAGCCGTTCGATCAGGCCATGGGAACTGATCGTAGTGCAAAATAAAGACACATTGCAGAAAATGTCTGAATGTCGTGTTGGTTCGGCAAAAATGCTGGCAAATGCGTCTGCCGCAGTTGTAGTGATAGCCAATGCGGAAAAATCGGATGTATGGATGGAGGACTGTTCAATTGTGATGTCTAATATGCACCTGATGGCAGACAGCCTCGGGCTTGGAAGCTGCTGGATCCAGGGACGTTTACGGGAAACATCGGACGGACAGTCTACGGAAGAGTATCTGCGGGATATATTAGGATATCCGGAGAAAATGCATCTGGAAGCTGTTTTATCATTGGGAATCCCGGCTGTTCATCCGGAAAGACATTCGCTGGATGAGATTCCGGAAAATAAAGTGCATTATGAAAAATATGAAAATTAATATACAGACAAAAGGTAATAATGTGATATTCAAAATAACAGGTGACGTGGAGATATTGGAAACGATTATTGAGAGCGAAAAAAATATTTGAGAAAAATATATTCGGGGACTTGACATATATTGGCTATCGATATATAATCAAGGCAAATAAAAGGAAAGTTCCTGAATATTTTTTACTCTTTACTATCGATAATCGATATAATATATTGAACGATATAAAGGGTGAAGAAAAAGTTAAGAGAGGAGAGATTTGTATGACACTTAGTAAGAATCAGGTATCCGGTAATACAGCAATGCTGATCTTGAAATTGATTTCAGAGAAAGATATGTACGGCTATGAGATGATTGACACACTGGCGAAGCGTTCAGACAATGTATTTGAACTGAAGGTTGGTACACTTTACCCGCTGCTTCACGGAATGGTGCAGTCAGGGTATCTCAAGTGCTACTCCCAGGAAGCGAATGGAAAGCTTCGAAAGTATTATCAGATCACACCGAGCGGGAAGAAATATCTTGCAAAGATGACAGAAGAGTGGAACCGCTACGCATCCGCAGTACAGAATCTGCTGCAGGCAGAAGTGTAGAAGATGTGTATGAAGATACGAACAGGGGGTGCGAGATTATGAAAGAATATGAATATTTAAAACGTCTTGGAAAATGTATTTCTAACGGTTCTGTAAGAGGAGAGATTTTGGATGAATATAAGGCACATCTGGAAGACTGTCGGGAGGCGCTTATGAAAAATGGCATGAGTAAAGCAGAAGCCGAGGAGGAAGCAGTAAGACAGATGGGCAATCCGGAAGAAGCCGGCAATGAACTCAATCAGATCCATGCGAGAGTGCTTGATTTCAGTATGTTCTGGTGGATGATGTTCTTTGCATTTTTAGTACCTGTATTTGAAGTTATCAGCAGATTAGTGACAGCGGGAAAATATGGAATTGTTGGCTTTATGAATGAGTATCAGGGAATGAATCAGATTCCGCTGCAGGTACATCTGGTAGTCGGAACAGCAATCCTGTGTTACGGAATTATTTTAAGTATCTGGGAAAAATATTCCGGAAAAGAACTGTTCTATGCGTATGGAAGGAACTGGAAAGGAAGTTATCTGACGAACAGCGGAACCGTAATGGCATTGGCAGGTCTGATCTGTTCAGCAGCAATTCCGGTCAGAGGATTTGTAAAAGGAATGATCGGCGTGTTTGCGGCAACAGTGTTGAATATCATTATCCGGACAGTGATGAATCTGATTCGTAACCGCAGAGAGCAAAAATATCTGTGGGAGATTGGACTTGCTGATACAGAAATTACCTGGAACGGCAAAGGTACGATCTGCGGTGGCAATATGAAAGTCCGCGCGAGAGCATCCGAAGAAGGGGCTGTAATCCCGTCAGGTGCACCGATCATGGTCGTAAGTATGGAAGGATTCAAGCCGGTAGTGATAGCAATATAAAGCGTACAAGTGCGAATGATACAGATTGTGATGAATGGCGAAAAGAATAAAAACCAAGATGCAATTTGTAAAATGAGTTTGTTTTCTTAGTGTTACATGATAAAATAGAATCAAGTGAAAAGCGAAAAGATCAGTATGCATTTGCATATTGGTCTTTTTGCCGCTATAGAATTTGGATGAAGCTGCCAGTGGCAGATTCATCAATGAAATAATTATAATAAACAAAAGAATGATAAGTGACGAACAAAAAGGGGATTGTTTGGAATGTCAGAGAGAACTTTTAAGAAAAATGAAATTACAGAGGGTGTGATCTGGAAACAGTTATTGATCTTTTTCTTCCCGATCATGCTCGGCACACTGGTACAGCAGTTTTACACAACTGTGGATACGATCATAGTCGGAAGATTTGTCGGCAAGGCAGCGCTTGCCAGTGTGGGTGGACCGGCAGCAGTTATTGCGAATATCGTTATTACTTTTTTTAACGGCCTTGCCAATGGTGCAGCGGTCATTATTGCCCAGTATTATGGATCAAGGGATGAGAAAAGACTGCACGTGGGATTACATACTGCATATGCATTTTCCATTATGACCAGTATTGCGGTTACAGTAGTTGGAGTGATCGGAACGCCGCATTTTTTGAAATGGATGAACACACCGGAAGATATGATGGCAGATTCGACCATTTATCTGCGGGTATATTTTTTTGGAATTATTTTTACCCTTGTGTATAATATGGGAGCAGCGATCATGCGTGCAGCGGGGGATTCCAGAAGACCTCTTCTGTATCTGGTCGTATGCAGTGTGATGAATATCATTCTGGATATTGTGATGGTTGTATTCTTACATATGGGCATTGCAGGAGCTGCGCTGGCGACGGTGATTTCGCAGTGCATCAGTGCGGCGTTGGTTACCTACTCGCTGATGCATGCGTATGATGTGATGAAACTGAAGCTCCGTGAAATTCGTATGACCATGTCTGTACTTGCAAAAGAATTAAAAATCGGGATTCCGGGAGCACTGCAGGCATGTGCTTACGGTGTGACAAATGTCATCATCCAGGCAGTGGTAAATGGATTTGGGACAGACACAGCAGCGGGCTGGGCGGCTTATGGAAAGCTGGATATGATCTTCTGGACGGTCAACAGTGCGCTTGGTGTTGCGGTTACAACTTTCGTTGGTCAGAATTACGGAGCCGGTAAGATGGATCGTGTATACAAGAGCATTCGTGTCAATCTTGGAATTTCCTATTTATTTAACGGAGTTGTGCTGATTGTACTGTATGTTTTCTGCGAACCGCTGTATCATCTGTTTACGACCGATCAGGCAGTCATAGATATCGGAGTTTATATGCTCAGATTCCTTGTGCCAAGCTACCTGCTAAGCGTACTGCTTGAGAATCTGACCGGCGGACTGAGGGGCTTAGGTGATGTGTTATGGCCGACGATCTTTACGTTTGCAGGATTATTCTTTGTGAGATTGCCTTGGACGATGATCATGACGCAGCTTCATCATAATGTGGATACTTTACTGATCAGTTACCCGCTTGCGTGGGGGACAACGATTATTTGCCTGATTCCATACTATTTTTGGAGAAAAAAGAAGAAAATGTTGCAGATTGCTTGACCTTCAAGTGACTTGATAGTGTATTGTTGAGCCATCAAAAGAGATGATCATCATATATTATCAGGAAAGAAGGAAGTAGGATGCGAGAGAAAAGAGGGTATAATATGAATATCAAAGAAGTTGAGAAAGTTACCGGACTTACGAAAGCAAATATCCGGTTTTATGAAGAAGAAGGGCTGGTGTGCCCAAAACGAAATGAACAGAATAATTATCGTATCTATACAGAGGTAGAGATAAAACGTTTACAGGAAGTAAAAAAATTAAGACTGCTTGGAATTTCCATTCCGGAGATCCAGAAGATCTATGCGGAAGAATTATCATTGCAAAAAGCAATGGAAAGACGTTTGAAAGAGATTAGGGAAGAGGAGCGATTACTTCAGGAGACAAGGGCAATCTGTCAGAAAGCGATTCGCGCGAACTGGAATCTGAATGAGATTGACCGGTTAGAAATCAAGGAGTCAAAAGAAGAGTGGCAGGAGCGGCTCAGAAAATTAATGACAGAAGACCTTGTGCAGACAAAACTTACGAGAAATGAGCTCAATAATACAATTGGCTTGTTGTTCAGTGCAGGTATGCTGATCAGTATGCTGACCGTGTATTTTATGAATGTTACCTGGATAAAGGAGTATATGTATATTGGAGTTGCAGCAATTGGAGTGGAAGTTGCGTTTCTGATCATATCTGCGATGTCCTCCGATATAAAAGTACATATGGGTATACTGTTTGCCGGGGCGATTGCACAGCCAGTCGCACTTACTGCGGTGATGGGATTTGTAATGGAACTGATACATGATTCGCAGAAATCACATACTGCGTATATGAAGATGGAATACCATTATATTATCGGGCTTTATGTTCTGACATTGCTTTTAGGTATCTTGCTCTGGTTTGGCTCTAAAGTCTGGGAAATGGTATTACAGTCACTTGCCGTTACACTGCTTATTGGAATCATCGGTGTGGGTGTGTTGACAGGTGGATTTTATGTTTCTTACAGAGGACTTCTGGGAATGCAGGGTTCGCTTATATTTGCAGCCGGAGCGCTGGTATATGTAGTAACAGTTCTTGGTGTATGGCAGCATGCCAACAGTGACTGGAAAGTATACAACCGTTATCATGGCGTGTATACAGCGGGGCAGATGGTTAATGTATTTGCTACGATTATGAGTGCAGTTGGATACAACAGCTGGCGTAACTGGAGAAGATAGAGTGAGAACAGATAGACAGGTGGATTATGATTTGGAAGACTCCGCAGATTTGTGGAAAGATTACGGAGAGAACAACATTGATTTTCGAAAAAACAGAGTTTTGGTTATTTCAGGGAATTGTAATCAGAATCTGTGTGTGATACTATAAATAAATAGTATCAAAAACAAAGGAGATTTTACGATGAACTTTTTGGAAGAACGGATTGTAAAAGATGGGATTGTAAAAGATGGAAATGTACTGAAAGTAGACAGTTTCCTAAATCATCAGATGGATATTGAACTGTTTAATAAGATCGGTAAGGAATTTAAGAGACGTTTTGAAGGCAAGAATATTAATAAGATTCTTACAATAGAAGCTTCCGGTATCGGAATTGCCTGCATTGTAGCACAGTATTTTAACGCACCGGTTGTATTTGCGAAGAAGACGAAGAGCATCAATCTGGAAGGTGAGATGTATGTAGCAGAAGTAGAATCTTTTACACACAAATGCAAGAACCAGGTTATTGTTGCGAAGAAATTTTTAAGCGAAGATGACCATGTGTTATTAATTGATGATTTCCTTGCAAACGGATGTGCACTTCAGGGATTGATCCAGATTGTGCAGTCTGCCGGTGCAACCGTAGAAGGCATCGGAATTGTAATTGAGAAGGGATTCCAGGCAGGTGGAAGAGTCATCCGTAATCTGGGATTCCAGTTAGAGTCGCTGGCGATCGTTGACAATATGAACACTGAGACAGGAGAAGTTTATTTCAGAGAGCAGTAAGGAAAGACCGGTGCACCAGGTGGTGCACCGGTCTTTTTGAGAGGGTAAAATGAAAAATCTATATAAACTGTTATTCAGTAATTGTCTAGGCGAGGTCCGGCAGACATAAGAGCTACTCCCCAGGCTATACATCCGACGTCCTCTTTAGTTGATACTGTTAGTATATAAGCAAATTGTGACGGCAATATGACAAAAACTGGAAATGTTTATAAAATTTCTTAAGAAAATCTTATCCTAACCTAAAGGATTTTATAATGGTCAGGGAAGGCATTTTTCTTACAGCGTGTGAATAAATTTCAGGAAATCAGCACGTCCCTGTTCGGTGCATTTATATACACCGGCATCTTCCAGTACGTGTGTGAAGACGTTGCCAACCTCTTTCTGAAGGATTTCCATAACATTTTCTTTTGTAATATTGTCGTAAGTCGGAAGAAATTCTTCTACCCAGTCTGCATGCTTTTCGATTTTTTTGTTTGAACGGATATCTTTGCCATTTACAATGTAATCGGCAAGAAGTTCCAGTTCTTCTTTCAGACGGGATGGAAGTACGGCAAGTCCCATAACTTCGATCAGTCCGATATTTTCCTTCTTAATATGATGATACTGTGCATGCGGGTGATAAACACCTAACGGATGTTCGTCGGTCGTAATGTTGTTGCGAAGTGTCAGATCCAGCTCATAAGTATCACCGTTTTTTCTGGCAATCGGTGTAATCGTGTTGTGCGGTTCACCGTTTGTTTCAGCATAAATAAATGCATCTTCATCCGTATAAGATCTCCAGCAGTTTAATACATGTTCTGCAAGATCGATCAGGCGTGATGTGTCTTTGCTGCGGATGCGAAGTACGGATAATGGCCATTTTACAATACCGGCTTCCACATCTTCATATCCCGGAATCGTTACCGGAAGTTCGATTTTTGCTTTCGCCATGGCGAATGTATAGTGTCCGCCCTGAAAATGATCGTGGCTTAAGATAGAGCCACCGACAATCGGAAGATCGGCATTGGAACCAAGGAAATAATGTGGAAATAATTTGATAAAATCAAATAATTTGGTAAATGCAGCACGGTCGATCTTCATTGGCACATGTTCACCATTAAAGACGATGCAGTGCTCATTATAGTATACATATGGGGAATACTGGAATCCCCAGTTACTCTGATTGATCGTGATCGGAATAATACGGTGGTTTTCTCTCGCCGGATGATTGACTCTTCCGGCGTAACCTTCATTTTCCATGCAAAGCTGACATTTCGGGTAGCTGCTTGCGGCAGCATTTCTTGCGGCAGCGATTGCTTTTGGATCTTTCTCCGGTTTGGATAAATTGATTGTAATGTCAATTTCACCGTATGGAGAATCGACTTTCCACTTCAGGTCTTTTGCTACGCGGTAGCGGCGGATGTAATCACTGTCCTGACTGAATTTATAATAATAGTCCGTTGCTTTTTCTGGGGAAATAGCATATTTTTCCCAGAAAGCTGCCTGTACCTGTGCGGGTCTTGGAAGCAGACAGTTCATAAGCTTTGTGTCGAAGAGATCGCGGTAAACAACGTTGTCTTCAATGATTCCACGTTCTACGGCAATATTTAAAAGGTTTGCAAGGATTGTTTCAAGATCCGGAGAGCCATAAGCCACAGCTTCCGGCTCTTCGTAGTTATCTTCGTGAAAAAGATCTAACAGAAGATTTGTTGTATAGATCCGTTCACATTCCGGTGTCAGTCCGGTTCTGATTCCATAGTCTACTAAATGTCTGATATTTTCATATAACATCTGAATCCCTCCTAGCTCAGACGGTGTGCGCCATCGCCAACTTCTACAACATAGAACTCAGCAGTGTTTCCGGTCTGCTCTTTATATCCGTTACCAACTTTTTCGATAAATGTATCAACCGCATCATTTTTTACAATGCTGACAGTACATCCGCCGAATCCGCCTCCTGTGATACGGGAACCGATAACGCCCGGGATTTCCCATGCAAGGTCTACGAGAATGTCGATTTCTTCGCAGGATACTTCGTAATCATTTTTTAGAGAAATGTGGGATTCGTTCATCAATTTACCAAATTCTTCAATATTGTTTGCTTTCAATGCAGCGACTGCACGGATGGTTCGCTGGTTTTCGTATACAGCATGTTTTGCACGGAGCTGTCTTACAGGATCTTTGATTGTATCTTTGTGTGCTTCGAACTCTGCTTCCGTAAGATCGCCGAGAGTAACGATCGGCATTTCGGATTTCAGTTCTTCCAGAGCGGTTTCACATTCACTTCTGCGGTCATTGTATGCAGAATCTACAAGACTGTGTTTTACTTTACTGTTTGTGATAACGATTTTTGCATCTGGGAGTACAACCGGTGCATATTCGTATTCCAGAGTATTTGTGTCAAGGAAAATCGCATTGTCTTTTTTACCCATGGCACTTGCAAACTGATCCATGATTCCACAGTTGCAACCATTGAAGTTATTTTCAGAATACTGTCCGATCTGTGCAATCTCCGGCATCGTAATCTCATCAAATCCAAACATATCTTTTAACACAATACCTGTCAGTACTTCCAGGGAAGCAGAAGAGGACAGTCCGGAACCGTTTGGAATATCACCGTAAATAGCAATGTCCATTCCCTGCGGAAGTTTGTAGCCGCGTTTCTCGAATGTCCACATCACTCCCTTTGGATAGTTTGTCCAGTCTGCTTTTTCATCTGGTACAAGGTCATCAAGACTTGTCTCAATCACACCAAGGGAAGCGAAGTTTTCAGAATAGAAGCGGAGAACACGGTCGTCTCTTTTTCTTGCTACCGCATAAGTTCCAAGTGTTAATGCACATGGAAATACGTGTCCGCCATTATAATCTGTATGTTCTCCGATCAAGTTTACGCGTCCAGGTGCGAAATACGTGCGGATATCTCCGTCGGCACCGAAAAGATTCTGAAAAGTTTCCATTAATTTCTCTGTCATTTTTTATTCTCCATTCTTTTTTATTTTATAGTTGCGATAAATGCTTTGTTGAACTATGATAATAATAATGAGATAAATAAACACTCGCAATAAGAATAATAGACAATACTATAAGAATATTGAGGAAGTGAAAATGCAGATTAATATTGAAGAGAATCAGAAAGAAATCAAGGAACATGGCAGTTACAGTTTCCCGTTAAATGTAGCTGTGGAGCATATTGAGTCCTATGAACAGGGTGCATTTTTGTGGCACTGGCACCCGGAGATCGAGATTACGAAGATCGTATCCGGAGAGATGGAATACCACATTAATGAAAAGATATATAATCTGGGAGAGGGCGAAGGTATGTTTGGAAACAGCCGGACGCTGCATGCCGGATACCGGCGTGACCGGAAGGAATGTACATATTTATCCATTACCTTTCATCCGCGTCTGGTTTACGGATATGAGGGAAGTGTTTTTCACAGTAAATATGTGGAGCCATTGGTTGATGACAGCAGTTTTGCAGCGCTTAAGCTGGAAAAAGATATAGAGTGGCATCAGGACATTTTGCGGCGGATGGTTAAGATCCAGAAACTTATGGATGAACAGCCGGAAGATTATGAGATGCAGATCCAGCAGGAAGTCCTTAGGATCTGGGATTATCTGTACCGGGAATACAGAAAAAGACCGCATGCAAAAGCGGAGAGCGCAGTGCATCTGGAACGTCTCAGGAAAATGCTTTCTTACATGGAACAGAATTACAGCCGTGACATCAATCTGGATGATATAGCAGCACATGTGAATATTTGTAAAAGTGAATGTTGTAGATTTTTTAAGAAACATATGGATATGACCATTCTGGAATATCTGATGTCTCTTCGGATACAGAAAAGTATTCCACTTCTGAAAAAAGGAAAGAGCGTTGCAGAGACAGCCGGACTGGTTGGATTTGCCAGCCCGGCGTATTTTGGCCAGATTTTCAAGCGGTACATGCACTGTACGCCGAAGTCTATACAGAAGTAATAACAAGATTTAAGCAAATTTACGGATTTTCAGCGGCACACCAAGGTCAGCGGTCAGCTTCTTACAGGCTTCAATCTGATCTTCCGGGAGAACATCTACAATGGATAATCTTACCGACGGGATCACTTTATGGGCTTCCTGTGCAAAGGAAAGCATAGCTTCAAAAGCTCCTTCGAAACGAGGTCTTGTGACAGCATTGTATTTTTCGGCATCTGGTGCATTCAGACTGATGGAAAGTGCATCGACAACCGGGGCAAGTTCCGGAACAATATCCCGTCCGTGCTGAAGATTGCCAAGTCCGTTTGTATTAATGCGGATTTTTACACCGTATTTTTCTTTGGCATATTTTGCGGATGCCAGAAGGATGTCGAGCGCACAGGTCGGTTCTCCATAACCGCAGTAAACAAGCTCATCATAACCGGTAAAATCAAAAGCATCCATTGCAGCTTTAATCTCTTCCAGTGTCGGATCTTTTTTGTGCCAGAGGGTCTCGGCATCACCGACACCGTCTTCGTGACTTCGGATGCAGAAGGTGCATCTGCAATTGCATTGATTTGTAATGTTTGCGTATACCTGGTTTTTGTATGTGTATAAAATGTCAGCCATTTTTTGTTCTCCTATCTTAAAGTATTTCATTAGAAAGCTGTCTGCGGCAGCTCAAGCAGATAATATTTTAGATTTACTGATATAAAATCAATTCTGCTTTATTTTTGATATGTGCTTTATCCATTGCACCTGCAAGTACAAGGAAAATTACAGCACTTCCACCGGACTGTACAGCGCTTCCTGCAAAAGAAACGATGACAGATATCCAGGAACCAAAGAGGATTCCCTGGGCAAGATAATAACCGGTTGCGGAAATAAGAGCGGCGAGGAAAGGTGCAATGATATTACGTCCGTTCAGCATGCGCCCGTTTTTGCTTGTAAATGGTAATGTGATCAGCATCTTGATTATAATCGTTGCCGGCGCCCACATTGGTGCAGTCAGAAGGTCTGCAAGTCCTCCGCCGATCGCAGCGGCAGCCATCGCATATGGTCTTGGCAGGATCACAGCTGCAACATAGATCAGGGCATCACCGAAGTGGATATATCCACCGTTTGCACCGTAAGGTATATGACAGATATACGCAGTCATCAAGGTGATGATTGCTGCGAATAATCCGGTGACAGTCAATAAAGTAACTGGTTTTTGCTGTTTCTCATTCATTATTAAATCTCCTTTTCTAATCCGGCAGCAAGCATTGCCAGATATTGCTCATAATTTACACCATCATTAGCTGGAATATGTTCCCTGACAGAGTCAGCAAGTGCGGCTTCCAGAAATGTACCGGCGAGTTTAATGGTGGCTGGTACGTCATATCCCCTTGCAATCCCTGCGCTTAAGCAGGAGGCAAAAAGATCTCCGGTTCCGGAATAACTGCCACCGATATATGGAAAAGAGACAAGTGTCTGCATTTCTTTTGTAACATAGAGGTTTCCCATTTTGCGAGTTCCGTCATTATCAGAAAAACGGATTCCGGTTACAATAACTTTAGAAGGCCCGGCTTCACAAAGACTCTGTGCCAACTTCACGATTTCTTTCGTCATAGATTCTGCATCGGAAATGGCAACCAGTTCATGATAAGAAGCATCCGTGAGTAATGCCAGCTCTGTCAGATTTGGTGTGATAATGTCAGCGGTCATGGCAAGTTTTTTCATTTTGCGTAACAATTCAGGTGTGAACATTGCATAAGTCCGTCCGTCATCACCCATAACCGGATCGACTAATAAGAATGTGTCCGGTGTGTCAAATGTTTCTACGAAATGAAAAATCTGGTCAATCTGCTGCTCACTTGCTACGAATCCGGTGTAAATACCATCGAAAGTCTGTCCCATCTTTTCCCATTCGCTTCGAAAATACTCCATCTTCTCTGTGTAATCATCACAATAATAACTCGGATAACCGGTCTGAGCGGATAACACTGCTGTCGGCAGTGGACAGGGCTGCACTCCCATAGCGGCAATGACAGAGATTGCTGCGGTAAGAGAACACCTGCCGAATCCGGATAAATCATTGATCACGGCAATTTTTTTTGTCATAGTGTAACTTCCCTTCATCAAAACTACACTTATCTTAGCACTAAAGTGGTGTGTTTGAAAAAGCCAGATATAACAAAACTAAGCAAGCCAGTTAAAGGAGATAAAACAACAGATTGAAGACGGGCTGTTTGTAAGTGCATTGATTGGCGTTATAATGGCTGCTTGTGATGTGTCTTTTTCAGGATCTGTCGGAGGCTGCCAGGGAGAAGTAGGAGTATCCAGTGCAATTACATCAGCAGGTATGGCCAGTATTTTCACTGAAGATAAGGAAGCAATTATGCATGCAATGGCTATTTGTATGAAGAATTTGCTGGGACTTGTGTGTGATCCGATAGCAGCACCGATTGAAGTTCCATGTATAAAGCGAAATGCAGTTGGTGTGGCAAATGCTTATATTTCTTCCGATATGGCTTTGGTAGGTGGACTGGCATGTACCAAAACAGCTGTGTGTACACGAAAAAAATTGACGCAGTAGATTTTTAACATAGAACCCCATAATATGAAAATGAAAAAGAGACTTACGCATGAATGAGATGCTCCCCTTCTATGGAGTGTACAAACAGAGTGCAGTCTCTTTTTCATTGTTTATAGACAAAAAATATGATAGAATATGTGAGAATTTTAACCTGATAATATTGTATAAGAAGGAACAGAAGAGAAAATGGAAAATCTGATATTTAGTTTAAATGCAACCGTCCCGATTTTTTTACTTATGATCCTGGGACTATTATTCCACAAAATCGGATGGATCGATGATGTATTTGCACAGAAAATGAACAAATTCGTATTTGTGGTTCCGCTTCCGGTTTTAGTGTTTAGTGATCTGGCCACAGTCGATTTTCACGAAGTATGGAATATGAAATTTGTATTGTTTTGTTTTCTGGCAACATTTCTCAGTATTACATTGGTATCATTTATGTCACTGGGGTTAAAAGAAAGAGCTTTGAGAGGAGAATTTATTCAGGCATCCTACAGAAGCAGTGCTGCACTTCTTGGAATTGCATTTATACAGAATATATACGGAAATGCAGGAATGGCACCGGTTATGATCATTGGAAGTGTGCCGCTTTATAATATTATGGCAGTATTGGTGTTATCCATTTTTAAGCCGGGACAGAGTGGACTTGATAAGGCTGTTTTAAAAAGAACAGCAAAAGGTATTGTGACGAATCCGATTATTTTAGGAATTGTAGCAGGACTTCTCTGGTCTGCACTTGGACTTAAGATGCCACATATTATGCAGAAGACGGTAACAAATATTGGCGGTGTTGCAACGCCGATGGGGCTTATGGCAATGGGAGCTACTTTCGATATAAAGAAGGCATTTGCAAAAGTGAAACCGGCAGCAGTTGCGACGTTTATGAAATTAATCGGTCTTGCAGCAATCTTTCTTCCAATTGCGATTACATTGGGGTTCCGAAGAGAAGAACTGGTGGCGATACTGGTAATGCTGGGATCAGCGACAACCGTAAGCTGTTTTGTGATGGCGAAAAATATGGGACATGAGGGCGTTCTTAGTTCCAGCGTTGTAATGCTTACCACCCTGTTCAGCGCATTCACACTGACAGGATGGCTGTACATATTAAAAAGCATGAACTTTATATAGTTCATGCTTTTCAAAACTTTTGATACTAATGACAAACTTTGCAAGGCCTTTTCTTTGGACATGAGGCGAGTGATCCTGATTTTACAACACGAGAGCGGCTAAGCGTAGGGCAGCTTCTGGTGCTGTGGTAGACTTGTCCGGAAGGAGTCCAATATACGGTTCCAGAAGTCTTTTTCGGTTTTGGTTTTCTCTTTTTAGTAATGATCCGTACTTTGAACGTAGCTTTTTTTCCGGATTTTAAGGTGACAGTTATTTTAACTTTTCCGTTTTTCTTTGCTTTGATTTTCCCGGTTTGTGTGACAGATGCCAGTTTTTTATTGCTAGATTTCCATTTTTTTACAGAATCTCCTCTTCCATAGGAAACTTTAAGCTTTTTTGATTTTCCCTTATAAAGCGTTAGCGATTTTGGTGCTATTTTAGCATATGCTTTTATTTTTGGAGTTGTTTTGGTTTGAATGCTGTCGCAATACCAACAAAAGCGTTCTTTTGTACCGGTTCTAAATACAGTTGCTTCTTTTACTACCTCCCATTCAGACCAGTCGTGTGTGCAGACATCAGCATCTGAATCAGCGGCCTGTGCCGGTAATGGCATAGGAAGCAGAACTGTCAGCAATAAAGCGACTAACAGTGTGGTAAATTTCTTTTTCATGATTTCTTCCCTCTTTCTATCGATTATGATAACTTTATTATAAGAAGTAAAAAAGTGCAAGTCAAACCTTAAGGATTTCTGAAATCTGTGTAAAATCCTTGACAAAAACAGAATCGATAGATATGATGTTTAGTGAGTTTATACGTAAAGGCGTTGAAGAAGAGGAGTATGTATCATTCCCTGTCAGAGAGAACTGTCCGCAGGCTGGAAGGCAGTTTCAGAATCAGAAGATACAGAAGGTAGCTTTGGATGCCGGATATCTGAAATGACAGATTACGAACTGGTCAGCAGATTTAGAGATCAGAGGAACAAGTAGGATATCCCGGAGTCATTCCCGTTAAAGAATAAGATGAGAGATATGGAAGAGTTTCTTCTATATAATAAAGGTGGTACCGCGGTTACAGTCGCCCTTTACGTGTGTAAAGGGCGTTTTTAATTGTCCAAATGTGACCAAAGTGTGAAATAAGAACTTATGAGGAATTATGAGGAGGAAACAATGAGTCAGAACTTAGAGACCACATACAATCCAAAAGAGATTGAATCAAAATTATATGAAAAATGGTGTGAAAACCAGTATTTTCATGCAGAAGTAGACAGAAGTAAGAAACCATTTACAACAGTAATGCCGCCACCGAATATTACCGGTAAGCTGCATATGGGACATGCTTTAGACAATACACTGCAGGACATTCTGATCCGTTATAAGAGAATGCAGGGGTATAATGCTCTGTGGATTCCGGGAACAGATCATGCAGCAATCTCTACAGAAGTAAAAGTTACCAATCAGTTAAAAGAAGAAGGAATTGATAAAAAAGAACTTGGAAGAGAGAAATTCTTAGAGAGAACATGGCAGTGGAAAGAAGAGTATGCCGGAACAATCGAAGGACAGTTAAAGAAACTTGGTGTTTCCTGTGACTGGGACAGAGAGCGATTTACAATGGATGAAGGCTGCTCCAAGGCTGTAGAGCAGGTATTTATCAGCCTGCATGAGAAAGGATTTATTTACAAAGGTTCCCGTATCATTAACTGGTGTCCGGTATGTAAGACATCTCTTTCTGATGCGGAAGTAGAGCATGAAGAGCAGGATGGATTCTTCTGGCATATCAAATATCCGATCGTTGGAACAGATGATTTCCTTGAGATTGCGACAACACGTCCGGAGACAATGCTTGGAGATACGGCAATCGCAGTACATCCGGATGATGAGAGATACAAAGATATCGTAGGAAAAAAATGTCTTCTGCCGTTGACAGACAGAGAGATTCCGATCGTTGCAGATTATTATGTAGACAAAGAATTCGGAACAGGTGCTGTTAAGATTACACCGGCTCACGACCCGAACGACTTTGAAGTCGGAAAACGCCATAATCTGCCGGAGATCAATGTCATGAACGATGATGCGACGATCAACGAACAGTATGGTGGTAAATATGCAGGTATGGATCGTTACGAAGCAAGAAAAGCAATGGTTGCTGATCTGGAAGAGCAGGGATATCTTGTAAAGGTTGTTCCGCATTCTCATAATGTTGGAACACATGACCGTTGCCACACAACGGTTGAACCGATGGTAAAGCAGCAGTGGTTTGTGAAGATGGACGAACTCGCAAAACCGGCGATCAATGCGATCAAGACTGGCGAATTAAAATTCGTTCCGGAGCGTTTTAACAAGATTTATCTGCACTGGCTGGAAAATATCCGTGACTGGTGTATTTCTCGCCAGATCTGGTGGGGACACAGAATCCCGGCTTACTACTGTGATGATTGCGGAGAAGTTGTTGTATCTCACGGTATGCCGGAAAAATGCCCGAAATGCGGATGTACACATCTGACACAGGACGAAGATACACTGGATACATGGTTCAGTTCAGCGCTGTGGCCGTTCTCAACACTTGGATGGCCGGATCAGAGCGAAGATCTGGATTACTTCTATCCGACAGATGTGCTTGTAACAGGATATGATATTATCTTCTTCTGGGTAATCCGAATGGTATTCTCAGGATATGCACATACTGGAAAAGCGCCGTTCCATACCGTATTTATTCATGGACTGGTAAGAGATTCACAGGGACGTAAGATGAGTAAGTCTCTTGGAAATGGTATCGATCCACTGGAAATCATCGACCAGTACGGAGCAGATGCGCTGCGTATGACACTGATTACCGGTAATGCACCTGGTAACGATATGCGTTTCTATAATGAAAGAGTTGAGGCAAGCCGAAACTTTGCAAATAAAGTATGGAATGCGTCACGTTTCATTATGATGAACCTGGATGAGAAGAAATTAGAAGAACCTGCAAAAGACAGCTTGCATCCGTCAGATCAGTGGATCTTATCAAAATGCAACACATTGATTAGAGATGTGACAGAAAACATGGATAAATTCGAACTCGGAATTGCATTGTCTAAGCTGTATGATTTTATCTGGGATGAGTTCTGTGACTGGTATATCGAGCTTGCAAAATATCGTATTTACCATGCAGAAGAAGATCCAAAGGGAGCAAATGACGCACTCTGGACATTAAGAAAAGTTCTGAAAGACTCTCTGAAATTACTGCATCCGTATATGCCATTCGTAACAGAAGAGATTTACGGCAAACTGATTCCGGAAGAGGAGTCACTGATGATGTCTGCATGGCCGGAATATGACGAAGCTCTGAACTTTCCGGAAGCTGAGCGCATTGTAGATCACTACAAAGAGATTGTACGTGGTATCCGTAACGTACGTGCAGAGATGAACGTTCCGAATTCAAGAAAAGCAACTGCATATGTAGTTTGCGAAGATCAGACATTATGTGATGGACTTGCATTTATGACAAATTCTGCAAAACAGATGGCTTCTGTACTGGATCTTGTTATTCAGAAAGATAAAGCAGGAATTGCAGATGACGCAGTATCCGTAGTTGTTCCGGATGCAACTGTATACGTTCCGTTAGAAGAACTGATTGACTTCGATCAGGAAATCGAACGTCTGACCAAAGAAGAAACTCGTTTAAACAAAGAGATTGCCCGTGCACAGGGAATGTTAAATAATGAAAAATTTGTAAGCAAAGCACCGGAAGCAAAAGTTCAGGAAGAACGTGAGAAACTGGAAACTTACAAACAGATGAAAGCACAGGTATCTGAAAGATTGGAAGGACTGAAAGCAAAACAGTCCAAATAAACTAGAAGATATGTAAGGGGATATTATGAAAAAAATTCATATTAAAAAACCGGATATTAAAGGTGCAATTGACAAATTAAAGAATCTGAAAAAAGAAGACGTTATTCGCCACTTTAAGGCACGAAAGGAGCGGCGTGAGAGAATTATTGAAGCACGCCGCAACAGTGCATTTGCAAGGAAAATGCAGCCTGTTTATAAATTTATGAATCGTTTTTCGCTGGTGTTCCATGCGCTGCTTGCATGTATCATCAACTTCGCAATTGAGGCGATTTCCCGTCATTCACTCGTAGAAGCGTGGATTTATATGACGGGATCCCCTTTGGTATTTTTGTATAATGCATTTATGATATTTGTCACATTTTCCATTGTATATTTGTTCAAGCGGAGAGTGTTTGTCCGGATTATTATCAGTGTATTCTGGATGATTCTTGGTATAGCAAACGGCTATATGCTGCTAAAGCGTGTTACTCCGTTTAATGCGCAGGATTTGAAAATTGCATCAGACGGATTATCGCTGATCAATAAATATCTGGACGGATTTGAGATTATATTATTTATCGTAGGAATCGCGGCGGTTGTTGTATGGATGATTTCTATGTGGAGACGTGGCGGACAGTATGATGGAAAGATTCACCACGTTCGTGCATTGATTGGAATTGTTGTATGTGCAGTGTTATATGTATTTGTTTCCAATCAGGCAGTAGACAAAAGAGTCGTATCCACATATTTCGGAAATATCGCATTTGCATATGAAGACTACGGACTTCCGTACTGCTTCATGGCAAGTGTGTTCAACACCGGAATTGATGAGCCGAGCGGCTACAGTAAGAGAACGATGGAAGAGATCGGACAGAATGGAAAACTTACGGAATCTAAGATCACAAATGCAAAGACGAAGAAGACAAAACCGAATATTTTATTTGTTCAGCTGGAATCTTATTTCGATGTAGATAATGCAGAATTTTTCAAGACATCTCAGGATGTGTGCCCGAATCTTCATAAGATGTTTAAGAAATATTCGACCGGATATTTCAAGGTACCATCGGTAGGAGCCGGAACAGCGAACACAGAGTTTGAGGTGCTGACCGGAATGAATTTACGTTATTTCGGACCGGGAGAATATCCATATAAGACAATGCTGAAGGATCATACGTGCGAGAGTGCGGCTACTGCATTAGGAAAATTAGGATACGGAACACATGCGCTGCATAATAATGGCGGTAATTTCTACAGCCGTGCGAGAGTATTTAATAATATTGGATTTGACAGTTTTACGAGTAAGGAATTTATGAACATTTTGCAGCTTACAGAGAATGGCTGGGCGAAAGATGCCGTGCTTGTACAGCATATTATGGATGCGATGGATTCAACAAAAGAAAATGATTTTGTATTTACAGTCAGCCTGCAGGGACATGGTGATTACCCGACAGAGAAAGTAATCCAGAATCCGAGAATTACAGTATCAGGGATCGATGATGAGGCATTGAAGAATAAATGGGAATACTATGTAAATCAGGTTTATGAGATGGATCAGTTTGCCGGTAATCTGATTAAGGCAGTAGAGAAGAGAAAAGAACCGACCGTTGTAGTTTTCTACGGCGATCATCTTCCGACAATGGGCTTAAAAGCAGAAGACTTAAAGAGCCGGTATCTCTACAACACAAACTATGTCATCTGGGATAATATCGGACTTAAGAAACAGGACAGAAATATTCCGTCTTACCAGATCATGTCAGAAGTATTTGAACGTCTGGGAATCCATTCCGGAACATTGTTCAACTATCATCAGACAAGAAGAAAGACGAAGAATTATCTGTCCGACCTGGAGCTTTTACAGTACGATATCCTTTATGGCAAACAGTATGTCTACAATGGCAAGAAACCGATCACAGAAGGACATATGAAGATGGGAATCCGCAATGTAACATTGAAAAATGTTGTACCGCATCTCGATGAAGGTTACAGTCTGTATGGCGAAAACTTTACCAAATCGAGCAAAGTGTTTGTAAATGACGAGAAGCAGGATTCTACGTTTCTGAATAATACGAGAATTGACCTGGATGAGACAGAACTTAAGAATGGAGATAAGATCTCGATTGTACAAATGGGATCTAGCGATACGGTATTCAGAAAGTCAGATGAATATATTTATAAGGACGGAAAACTGACAGTACAAAAAGGAACAGGAACCGATACAACCAAGTCCTGGGTACCACAGGCCGACGGAGATAAATAATGAAACAAATACCGGCTAATTACAGGGAAGCTGTCGATTATATCGAAGAGCTTCCCAAGTTTACGGAAAAACATCCGTTAAAGCATACAAAAAAATATTTGAAAAAATTACAGAATCCGGCAGAGAACTGTAAAGTCATCCATGTGGCGGGTACGAATGGAAAAGGTTCCGTATGTGCTTATCTGCAGGCTGTTTTGCAGGCAGAAGGAAAAAAAACAGGGTTTTTCACATCGCCACATCTGATCAAGATCAATGAACGAATACAGATTGACAGAGAAGAGATTTCCGATGATACATTTTATGATGTATTCTGTGAAGCGTATCATGTAGCACAGGAAATGGAGCAGGAAGGTGAAGGACATCCTTCTTATTTTGAATTCCTGTTTGGCATGGGAATGAAAGCCTTTGAAAAGGCAGGCGTAGAATATATCATTTTGGAAACAGGACTCGGTGGCAGACTGGATGCGACCAATGCTGTGGAAAGTCCGGTTCTTACAGTCATCACATCCATCAGTCTGGATCACACAGCGATTCTGGGTGATACAATTGAGAAAATTGCTTTTGAAAAAGCAGGGATTATCAAGGAAGGAGTTCCGGTTATTTTTGACGGAAGCCGGGCAGAGGCGACGGAAGTGATACGGCGTCAGGCGGAGAAAATGCACGCACCTTGTAGAGAAATCTCGAAAAATGCGTTCGAAATCCGTGAAGTTACGAGAAACCATATTGCATTTTCAAGGCGAAATGATTATGATAAAGATGTTATCTGGCAGGTTCCGATCTGCGGATGTTATCAGGTAATGAATGCGCAGATTGCGCTGGAAGCACTGGAATGTCTGTTAGGAAACTGTGAGAGCGAACCGGACAGGAGGAAGAAGTGGGTTGATGCCGTTGCATCCATTCACTGGGAAGGGCGTATGGAAGAAGCAGCGGAGCATGTGCTTGTAGACGGAGCGCATAATCCGGGTGCGATCGAAGCGTTTGTGGAGAGTATACACCTTTTGTATCCGGAACCGGAACCATTGCCGATAGTAGTATTTTCTGCTGTGGCGGACAAAGACTACGAGTGGATGATTGCATATCTGTGCAGGTATCTGCCGGCAAAGTTATATATTGTAACAGAGATCCCTGACAAACGGAGAGTGTCAGCCGAAGAACTTAAGAAAGTATTTGAAAGATATACGGACTGTGAAGTTGTGGCTAAAAGCGATATAGGGGATGCCCTTAAGGAAGCTTATGACAGACGGGGAGAGAGTGAGATTTACTGTCTCGGATCTTTGTATCTTGTGGGAGCTATAAAAGAACGAATAGCAGGAGGTAACAATCATGCTGAATTACGATGAAGAAGTGAAGAAGTTTCAGCCGAGTCTGGAAGTAGAAGATATCGAGGGCGCGGTGTATCAGGAAGACTTAAGTGATATGACAGACATTATACGAGAGATGATGGAACAGACGAAATAAAGGGGATTATATGGATTATTCAACGAAACTCGTGTACCAGTCCAACTACTGGTATAATGATGGTCTGAAGCGTGCGAATATCCGGGATCTGTCCGGAGCAATTCTATCGCTCAGACGTAGTTTACAATATAATAATGCGAATGTAGCAGCCAGAAACCTTCTCGGTCTTGTTTATTATGGCAGAGGAGAAGTGGTAGAAGCACTTGTAGAATGGATTCTCAGTAAGAATTTCCAATCCAAAGATAATATTGCCAATTATTTTATTAAAAAGGTACAGGAAGTTCCGGGAGAGTTGGAGCAAGTGAACCAAGCAGTCAAAAAATATAACCAGAGTATTAAATATGCCAGACAGGGTGGCGATGATATTGCGATCATGCAGCTTAAGAAAGCAGTTGCAGCGCATCCGGGTTATGTAAAAGCACGCCAGCTTCTGGCACTTCTGTATCTGAAGAATGAACAGTATTCTATGGCGAGACAGGAGATCCGTGCAGCGCACAGGCTAGATACGACAGATCCGGTGACACTTCGATATATGCATGAACTGAATCAGATCCGAAAGAGCAGAACTGTCAGAATAAAAGATAAGAAAAAAGAAGATTTTGTTTCTTACAATCTGGGAAATGAGACGATCATTCAGCCGGCATCCGGTAATTTTAAAGAAAATCTGGGGCTGCATACAGTTCTGAATATTTTGATCGGACTTGCAGTCGGAGTTGCGGTTATGTGGTTTCTGATCCTTCCGGCGGTATCTAATTCAAGACAGAAGACTGTCAACAAGCAGACAGCTTCGTTCAGTGACCAGATCGCAACGCAGGATGCGCAGATTAGTGCACTTAAGAAAGAACTGGAAACTTACCGCTCTTCCGATAAGAAGAATAAGAAATCAAAAGCAACCGCAGCTACAACACAGGAAAGCTATGAGGCGGTGATGAATATTGCTGATCATTACAAAGCCGGTGATATGAGTAATGCGGATATGCTGGCAGAGCTTCTGAAAGTGAATAAGAGCACACTTGGCACACAGGGAAAGAAACAATTTGAGCAGATTACATCATCACTTTATCCGACAATGTGCCAGAGATTATTTGCTACTGCGACAGCAAATTATGATGCGGCAAATTATGATACTGCGATCAGTAATCTGGATCAGATCATGCAGATGGACCAGGGTTACAATGATGGAAAAGCAATGCTCCTTCTTGCACAATGCTATGAAAAACAGAATAAGACAGGCAAGGCTAATACATACTATCAGAAGATTGTCGATAAGTACAGCGGAAAAGAAGCGGCTACAACAGCGCAAGAGGCATTGAATAAACGGAATAAACAAAACTAAATAAATATATGAATGTAATTACGAAAGAAAAGGATATGCGAAGAAGCATGTCCTTTTTCTTTACTCAAAAAAGGAGGACACACAATGAAATATGAAGTGCAGGAGAACTGTCTTACTATTTTTCTCCCCGGAGAACTGGATCATCACAATGCAGAAGAAATCCGGAAACGTTCCGATTATCTGATCGACCAGAATCATATCCGGTATGTGATCTTTGATTTTACGGATACGACATTTATGGACAGCTCCGGAATCGGTGTCATTATGGGGAGATATAAACGAATTTATATGCTGGGAGGAGAGGTGTGTGCCGTGCATACAAGTGAAAGAATGAAAAAAATACTGACAATGTCAGGAGTAACCAGGATTATGCAGATTTATGAGGAGGACAGGTAGATGGAAAATACGAATGAAATGGAACTTATTTTTGACAGCCGCTCGGCAAATGAATCTTTTGCCAGAGTAACTGTTGCATCCTTTATGACGTCACTGAATCCGACACTGGAAGAAGTGTCGGATGTGAAAACGGCAGTTTCAGAAGCTGTGACAAATGCCATTATACATGGATATGAAAATGAAGTACATAACATCCGCATCCACTGTAAAACAGAAGGACAGACTTTATATGTAGAAATCTCTGATCAGGGAAAAGGAATTGAAGATGTAAAGCAGGCAATGGAACCGCTCTTTACAACAAGACCGGAACTGGATCGGTCGGGAATGGGATTTTCCTTTATGGAAGCATTTATGGATCTTTTGGAAGTGGAGTCGGAAGTCGGGAAAGGAACGACGGTAAAGATGGCAAAAACTATTGGTAAAGGACGTAAATTATGGATCACACAATCGCTTTGATCAGAAAATCACATGCGGGCAACCGTACGGCAAGAGCACAGCTTGTGGAAGAAAATACAGGACTTGTCTGGTGCATTGTGAAACGGTATTTTAACCGGGGTGTGGAAGCAGAAGATTTATTCCAGATCGGAACGATCGGGCTTTTGAAAGCGATTGACAAATTCGATCTTAAATATGAAGTGAAATTTTCAACTTATGCAGTCCCGATGATCGTCGGTGAGATCAAACGCTTTCTGCGGGACGATGGAATGATCAAAGTGAGCAGATCGCTGAAAGAACTGGCATACCGCGGGTATCTCTGTCAGGAAGCACTTGGTAAAAAACTGGGACGCGAGCCATGTATTACAGAAGTTGCTGCAGAGATGCAGGTAGAACCGGAAGAACTGGTACAGGCGTTTGAAGCGACCGGAGAATTGGAATCTCTGCATAAACCAATCTATAGAAAAGACGGACAGGAGCTGACACTGGCAGACAAACTGGCAAGTCCGGCAGAAGAGACGGAAGAAGTGCTGAATCACATGTTTTTGAAAGAATTGCTGGCAAGTCTTAATAAAGAAGAACGAAGACTGATCTATCTGAGATATTTTGCAGAACGTACACAGTCTCAGGTGGGAGAAGAACTTGGTATTTCGCAGGTACAGGTATCCCGGATGGAGAAAAAAATATTAAAAAGTATGCGGGAACAGATCTGACAGGCATATCCATGAATATTTTTTCTGGAACCATCCATACTAATCACAGAAAGAAGGTGAAAGTATGGATGAAACCAGAAAGAAGTTCCGGATATGCCTGATCTGCGTTGTGGCGGCAGCGGTTCTGACCGGTATGATCTATTATTTTGCAGAGTGTAATGCGGCGGAAAGAGAGACGGAAGGAACGCTGGTAGATAGAAGGTGGGAGGCAGAAAGTGGCATCGAACAGTGAAACAATCTATATTAAGGCAGGTCGTAATACAGAAGTAAAGAAACCGGACATAACATTGGGAGAAGTGCTGGAGATTACATGCGTGAATCCATCAATGGAAGCAAAAGTCCGGTCTCTTCGCCTGTTAAAAGGAATCAACGGTCGTGTAGCGGTATCGGTGCTGAAAGTCGTTTCTATGATACAGGAAGTGTATCCGAACGCAGACGTGCAGAGTATCGGAGAGCCGGATTTTATTGTAACCTATGAAGAGCCGGGGAAAGGCAGCAGATTCATGCAGAGCGTAAAAGTTGTGTTTGTGTCCGTGTTGAGTTTTTTTGGTGCGGCATTTTCCATCATGGCATTTAATAACGATGTGGATGCACCCAAACTTTTCGACCAGATATACACACAGATCATGGGGAATAAACCGGATGGCTTTACCATACTGGAACTGACATACAGTCTAGGGCTTGCAGTTGGAATATTGATCTTCTTCAATCATTTTGGAAAGAAGAAATTTACCGTTGATCCGACACCAATGGAAGTAGAGATGCGGCTGTATGAAAATGATATTCAGACAACCCTGATTGAAACATATTCGAGAAAGGAGAGGGAGCTTCATGTGGATCAGACAGATTCTTCTTGCAGTCATAGGAAGTAGTGCAGGTGCGGTGGCAGCAGGTGGTCTGTTTGCATTTATCGCAGAACTTGGCGTAATCTCGGATTTCGCAGACCGGACACACACAGGAGATAAGATCCAGTGGTACGAAACATGTGTAATGCTTGGCGGTATTTTGGGCAATCTGTTCTGGCTCTGGCAGATACCGCTTCATGGCGGTGTGATACTGCTGGCGGCGGTGGGGATATTTTCAGGGATGTTTGTCGGCTGCTGGGCAATGGCGCTGGCAGAGATCCTGAATCTGTTCCCGGTATTTATGCGGCGTTTTAATCTGGTGAACTGCCTTGCAGGTATTATTTTAGGAATCGCAGCCGGGAAAACACTCGGATGTATATGGATACTTTTACAGGAGGCGAAATGACAGAATGTTAAATAATGAGATAAATGACAAAAAAGCGCAGGAAATGAAAAAAGAAAACTACAAAAAATATGTAAAACAGAAAACACCGGTGCATGCACTTGGAACAAATATGTTCCGCGCATTCCTGACCGGCGGAATCGTCTGTACGATCGGGGAATTTTTACTGAACTGGTGTGAAAATATGGGAATGACCAAAGAAATCGGTGGAAGCTGGTGTTCATTGATACTGGTATTTTTAAGTGTTCTGCTGACAGGATTCAATATTTACCCGAAGATTGCAAAATGGGGAGGCGCAGGGGCACTTGTTCCGATTACCGGATTTGCCAATTCGGTAGCAGCACCGGCAATTGAATATAAAAAAGAAGGACAGGTCATGGGTATTGGCTGCAAGATCTTTACAATCGCAGGACCGGTGATTTTATATGGAATCTTCACCAGCTGGGTACTGGGTATTGTTTACTGTATTTTCGGGAAAGGAGTCTGAAGATGCAAAGAGGAAAACAGAGTATTATTTTTAAAGAAGGACCATATCTTATAAGCAGTGCATCTGTTGTTGGGAAAAAAGAAGGAGAAGGTCCGCTTGGGGAGTTATTTGATATTATAGAAGAAACTGATCTTTTCGGAGAAGACAGCTGGGAAGAGGCAGAGAGTACAATGCAGAAGGAAGCATGCCAGATTGCGCTCGGAAAAGCAGGTCTTAAACCGGAGGACATCCGGCTGACATTTGGAGGTGATCTGCTACGGCAGGGAATCGTCACATCTATGGGAGCAAGACAATTTGAAATCCCACTGTTCGGTCTGTATGGCGCCTGTTCTACTTCTGGTGAAGCGCTTGCATTGGGAGCTATGTGCGTGGGGGCAGGCTATGGCGAGTATATGCTTGCTGTAACATCCAGTCATTTTGCCTGTGCGGAAAAAGAATTCCGCTTTCCGCTCGGTTATGCCAGCCAGCGCCCCTTGAGCGCGCAGTGGACTGTGACCGGAAGTGGTGCATTCATCATCGGTGCGGATGGAGCACAGAAGAAAAGCCGTGTGAAGATCACTGGAATTACAACAGGAAAGATCATTGATTACGGCTTAAAAGATTCCCAGAATATGGGGGCTTGTATGGCGCCGGCGGCATGTGATACGATCTGGCAGCATCTTAAAGATTTTGGAAGACAGCCCGAAGATTATGACCGGATCATAACCGGAGATCTTGGCTATGTCGGACAGAGTATTCTATTTGACCTGATGAGAAAAAAAGATATAGATATTAAAAAGATGCATATGGACTGCGGAATGCAGATTTTTGATCAGAGTACGCAGGATACACATGCCGGGGGCAGTGGATGTGGCTGTGCTGCGACAACGCTCAGTGCTTATATTCTGCCGAAAATAGAAAGCGGTGAATGGAAGCGTGTATTGTTTGTGCCGACCGGGGCTCTTATGTCTACGGTTAGTTACAACGAGGGAGCGAGTGTGCCGGGGATCGCACATGCGATCGTACTGGAACATGCATAGCATGTGATATAAATGAACGCTTTGGCAGGAGAGAGTATTTCTCCTGCAATTTTACAAAAAAGAAAGGCAGGAAATAAGATGGAATATATCAATGCATTCTGGGTGGGCGGTTTAATCTGTGCGTTGGTGCAGATTTTGTTAGATCGGACGAAACTGATGCCCGGGCGGATCATGGTTCTTCTGGTGTGTACCGGGGCAGTACTTGGCACACTTGGAATCTATGAACCAATTCAGGAATATGCGGGCGCCGGTGCGAGCGTTCCCCTTACAGGATTCGGAAATCTCCTATGGCAAGGTGTCAGAAAGGCGGTTGACAAAGAAGGCGTGATCGGAATTTTTCTGGGAGGTTTCCAGGCGAGTGCGGCGGGAATTGCCGGTGCTTTAATATTTGGATATCTGGCTTCGCTTATATTTGAGCCGAAAATGAAGGAGTAATTGAAAAAGAGATACCAAAAAGATATTAAAAAAATCGAAAAAAAGATTGTGTTCTTCTATAACAAATGGTATTGTAAAAATAGTGAGCTTGTTAAGAATAAATTAAGAAATTGTAAAAAAATAAGCTTAAAAAACAGCATAAGAGACATATTTGTAGGAGGAAGACAATGAATTATGTAGATATACTGATACCTTTTGTCGGTGGTCTTGGAATGTTTATTTATGGTATGCAGATCATGGCACAGGGACTGGAGAACGCAGCGGGAAGCAAGATGAAATCACTGCTGGAAGTGCTGACGAAGAACAAATTGATGGGAGTGTTACTAGGAGCTGCTATCACAGCAGTCATTCAGAGCTCTTCAGCGACAACCGTCATGGTCGTTGGTTTTGTTAATGCCGGAATCATGAACCTGACCCAGGCAATGGGAGTGATCATGGGTGCCAACGTTGGTACAACCGTTACCGGATGGCTCGTATCTTCCGTAGAGTGGGCAGAATTTTTAAGCCCGGAGAAGCTAGCACCGATCGCAGTGATTATCGGTGTGGTTATTATGTTGACAGGCAAGAGGCGTACATCCAAAGAGATCGCCAATATTATTGTTGGCTTTGGTTTACTTTTTATCGGTATTTCTACGATGTCATCAGCAGTAGAGCCGCTGAAAGAATTTGACGGATTTGTACAGATGTTTGTTACATTAGGAAAGAATCCAATCCTCGGTATTCTGGCTGGAGCGCTTGTAACGGCAGTGATTCAGAGTTCTTCCGCATCGGTTGGTATTCTGCAGAGTCTTGCGGCAGCGGGATTGGTACCATTCAGTGCAGCTATTTATATTATCATGGGACAGAATATCGGTACTTGTATTACAGCAATTTTATCCAGTGTAGGTGCGAAAAAGAATGCGAAGGCAGCAGCACTTATGCACCTGATCTTTAATATCATCGGAACGATTATTTTCAGTATCATTGCAATCGTTTACTTTACCGTGCTGAATCCACAGGCAGGAACAGGAAATATTACACAGACAGAGATCAGTATGGTGCATACATTCTTCAACATTGCAACGACAGTTATGTTATTCCCGGCATCTAACCTGATCGTGAAAATTGCCAAGAAGATCGGCCGTGTGGATGAAGATGCCAATGATCCGGGAACAGTACTCCTCGATGAACGTATGTTACAGACACCGAGTATTGCTCTGCAGTCTGTGATAAAAGAAACCGTTCGTATGGGCGAGATCGTAAGGAGATCCATTGAAGTTGCAAAAGATGTATTGTATACACAGGATCAGGAAGCAATTGATATTTTGAAAAATGATGAGAGTGATGTTGACAGACTCTGTGCGGGAATTACCAATTATACGATCAAATTATCTTCCTTACAGATCAGTGAGAAAGAGCATCAGGAGGCAGCGCATCTGTTACAGGTGCTTTCCGATATGGAACGTGTCAGTGATTACTGTGAAAATATCTCTGAGTTTGCAGAGACACTCCGAGATAAGAAAGCATCCTTCTCTGAGACAGCAAAGAAGCAGTTAAAAGAAATGATTGAGGAGACTGCGAAAAGCTATTTCTATGCACTGGATGCATTTAAAGAGCAGAGCCATGAGAAGGCACTGCGCGTTATTGAAAAAGAGACAAAAGTGGATGACCTTGAGGTGAAACTGCGGAGCCGTCATATTAAGAGACTGTCTAATAATGAATGTAATACAGAAGCGGGTATTGTATTCTTAGATACGCTGGTTTGTATGGAACGTATTTCTGACCATGCAAGAAATATCGCAGAAGAAGTACTTGAAGAGTAATCAGCGGATAAAACTCGCAAAGTGTATTTTATCCGTTGTGAGTAAGACATCTGGACTCGAATAAAAAAATTGGGTAAAAAATGTCATGTATTAGCAAGAACCGGTACATGACATTTTTTGTGCCTTTGTTTACATTTTACATGAATATCGAATTTTAATCATTATAAGACTTTTCGTGAACTTCCGACAGCCATTCCAAGACCTGCGTAAGTCCATCTGCGGAAAATTCAAATTCCTTCCATTCTTTCTTCTCATCAGCAGTCTTCTCAAAACAATATGGTTCCGGATAGGTACATGCTTTTAATGTATCCTCATCTTTTTGCAATAAATAGCGCATACCGTGATGAGAACCGGTATAGACTTCTTTCTTTAAAAATTGTAAAGATAATCCGATTGGTTCCAGCATGATAAAACTCCTTTTTATTCTTCTATAATATGGATTTCCAGATAATCAAAATCAATGGAATCTACAAAATTATCCTGATAAAATCTTGTCTTATCGTGGCGTTTAAATTCATCTATCGTAGATTCCAGCCAGATTGGTTTGCTGAGATCAAATTCATAGCAGATCTCTTCCAGTGCGTGAAAGATCTTATGGGTTCTTGTATCATCTGAATCATCACAGATCACAGTGTCCCGAAGCATATGATTGTCTTTAAATTCTTTGCCCCATAAACGAAACATAAGTGTTCCCTCGCTTTCCTGATAATGAAATGAGTATAGTCGTTTTCTGAGAAAAAGTAAACACTTTTAGAGAGTAAACTTTTTATGGAAGTTGCTTTTTGGCAGAAGCTATGATAGGATTTTCCTAAATGACAAGACACATAACAATACAGATGATGTATTGGGTGTAATTATGAGGTGGGAAAATGGAAAAAGTAAAGAAAGTGTTGGATCGGATTTTTATTGAAGGGTTAAGTGCGATGGCGCAGGGCTTGTTTGCAACGCTGATCATCGGCACGATCATTCAGCAGATCGGAAGTTTTATTCCCGGGCAGGCAGGAACGATACTGTTTGTAATTGGCAAAGTAGCTGCGTCTCTGACAGGAGCAGGAATTGGTGTTGCAGTTGCTTACAAATTTAATGAAAGCCCGCTGGTTGTTGTATCTGCGGCAACAGCAGGTATGACAGGCGCATTTGCAAGTAAATTGCTGGCAGGAACAGTTCTGGTTGACGGAGCAATGGTTTATTCAGGTCCGGGAGAACCATTAGGTGCATTCCTTGCAGCGTATGTAGGGATTTATTTCGGACATCTTGTTTCCGGAAAAACGAAAGTGGATATTCTTGTAACACCAATTATAAGCATCGGAACAGGTTCTGCTGTAGGGCTGATCCTTGGACCGCCGATTTCCGGATTTATGGTGTGGCTTGGTTCGGTTATTAACTGGGGAACAGAACAGCAGCCATTTTTGATGGGAATCATTGTTTCTGTACTGATGGGAATGATACTGACATTGCCGATCAGTTCGGCGGCACTGGGAATTATTTTGAATTTATCCGGTCTGGCAGCAGGAGCGGCGACGATAGGCTGCTGTTGTAATATGGTTGGATTTGCCGTGGCAAGCTACAGAGAGAATAAGATTGGAGGACTGCTTGCACAGGGAATTGGAACTTCTATGCTACAAGTCCCGAATATTGTAAGAAAACCGATAATCTGGCTTCCGGTGATCCTGTCCAGCGCGGTTTTAGGACCGACAGGCACAGTTCTTCTGCATATGACAGGTAATGCAACCGGATCAGGAATGGGAACGGCAGGATTGGTAGGGCAGATCATGACCTGGCAGACGATGATCGCAAGTGAGACAGGAGCGGTTGTATTGTTGAAGATTCTGCTGATACAGATTGTGCTTCCGGCAGTCGTAACACTGGGAATCAGTGAATGGATGCGAAAAAAAGGATGGATTCAATTCGGAGACATGAAATTGGATTTCTAAATGCACAGGACATGAATTCATGGTATACTGTTAAGAGGTAACGAAAGAAGAGAAAACAGAAAGCGGGGATGTTAGCAATGATAGGAACCGGAAGAATTCATGTATATTACGGAACAGGAAAAGGCAAGACAACAGCGGCAGTAGGACAGGTGATCCGGGCAGCGGGGAGCGGACTTAAGGTTCTGATGTTTCAATTCATGAAGAACAATTCTTCCAGTGAGCGTGCAATCCTGGAGCAGATTCCGAATGTAACGTGCCTTCCGGGCAGGGATAAGATCAAATTTTACAATCAGATGAATTCTGATGAACGGGCAGAATTAAAGCATTATAACACGAAAGCATTAGATGAGATAATCAAATTCTGTAGTCCGTTTGACGTATTATTTTTAGATGAGATACTGTGCGCAGTTTCTCTGAATCTTCTGAATGAAGATAAACTGATGAGTTTTCTGGAGCATAAGCCGAGAGGACTGGAGATCATTATGACCGGACATGAAGTGTCAGATCGGATCATCCGTGCTTCCGATTATGTGACGGAGATGAAAAAAGTAAAACATCCATATGACAAGGGACAGTCAGCAAGAGAAGGAATCGAATATTAATCCTTAAAAATCTATTAAAACAGGAACAATTTCTGGCCGCTTATGTTATACTCTTCGGGTGCCGCAAGAAGACTTCGAAGGACGGAAGGAGAGAGGCAATCGTGGAGAATGCAATTAAGAATTACGAAGATGTGGACAGCTGGAAGACCATTATGTTTCTTTATAATTCCGCGTTAAAGGAAGTAGGAACGAAACTGGAGATTCTAAATGACGAATTCCAGCATGTACATCAGTACAATCCGATCGAGCACATTAAGACACGTGTGAAGACACCGGAGAGTATTGTGAAGAAGTTAAAAAGATACGGTCATGAGACATCCATAGAGAATATGGTAAAATACATCAATGATATTGCAGGAGTAAGATTGATCTGTTCATTTACTTCTGATATATACAGATTGGCAGAGATGATTGGAAACCAGAGTGATTTAAAGGTATTATCTATCAAAGATTATATTAAGAATCCGAAAGCAAGCGGCTACAAGAGCTATCACATGCTTGTATCGGTTCCGATTTTCCTGTCAGACAGTGTTGTAGATACAAAGGTAGAGATCCAGATCCGGACGATCGCGATGGATTTCTGGGCAAGTCTGGAGCATAAGATTTATTACAAATTTGAGGGAAATGCGCCGGAATATATCAGCCGGGATCTCAGAGAGTGTGCAGATATGGTGTCAACACTGGATGAGAAGATGCTGTCGTTAAATGAGGCGATCCAGGCGTATGTAGAAGAACAGGAAGAATTAAAAGGACGGAAGAAAAGTGAAGTATCCTAATATTTATCCGGGCAGTTTTATAGACAGACCGAACCGGTTTATTGCTTATGTAGAATGTGCCGGTCGTACAGAGACTGTTCATGTGAAAAATACAGGACGCTGTGCGGAACTTTTGCAGACGGAGGTACCGGTGTATATACAGAAAAGCGATAACCCTGAGCGTAAGACAGGATGGGATCTTATCGCGGTAGAGAAAGGCGACAGACTTATCAATATGGATTCACAGGCACCGAATAAGGTAGCGCAGGAATGGATCTGCGCCGGTGGACTGGTGCCGGATCCGGTACTTGTAAAGCCGGAGTACACATACGAGAATTCCAGATTTGATTTCTATGTGGAGACGAAGAATCAGAAGATTCTGGTGGAAGTTAAAGGAGTTACATTGGAAGAAGACGGTGTAGTCCGGTTCCCGGATGCGCCGAGTGAACGTGCCGTAAAGCATGTACAGGAATTAAAGAAAGCAAGAAAAGCGGGGTACGAAGCGTACGTCTTGTTTGTGATACAGATGAAAGGTGTACGCTATTTTACGCCAAACAGGCAGACACATCCGGAATTTGCGGAAGCCTTACAGGAAGCCGCGGATGCAGGAGTAAAGATCCTGGCAAGAGACTGTGTAGTGACGACAGACAGCATGACGCTTGCGGATGAAGTCCCGGTTGTGCTTGGACAGCCTGAGCTTCATGAGATGGCAGAACCATTAACCGGATGGTATAGGAAATACCACCGTGACCTTCCGTGGAGACATCACCCGGATCCGTACAGAATATGGATATCAGAGATTATGCTGCAGCAGACAAGGGTAGAAGCGGTGAAGGGATATTATGATCGCTTTTTACAAGCGTTGCCGACAGTGAAAGATCTGGCAGAGGCGCCGGAAGACAAGCTGCTCAAATTGTGGGAAGGTTTAGGGTATTATAACCGGGTACGCAACATGCAGAAAGCAGCAATCCAGATCATGGAAGAGTATGGCGGTGAATTTCCGGCAGACTATGAGAAAATCCTTGAACTGAAAGGGATCGGAAGCTATACGGCAGGAGCAATCAGTTCATTTGCGTTTGGAATTCCGAAACCGGCAGTAGACGGCAATGTGTTGCGTGTAGTAACGAGAGTTCTGGCAGATGATGCAGATATTATGAAGCAGAGCACGAAGAAGAGGCTGGAGAAAGCGATCGAAGAAGTCATTCCGGCAGATGCGGCCAGTGATTTTAATCAGGGACTGATCGAGCTGGGAGCGATTGTCTGTGTGCCAAATGGCGAACCAAAATGCGGGGAATGTCCACTTAAGAATATATGCCGTGCAGAAAAAGAGGGGTTGACAGATAAGTTACCGGTGAAGAAAAAGGCAAAAGCAAGGCGGATTGAGAAAAAGACTGTTTTTCTGTTTGAAGATCTGCAGGAGATTGCTATCCGTAAAAGACCGGCAAAAGGATTGCTTGCCGGACTTTATGAACTGCCGAATGTAGAAGGGCATCTGACAAGAAAAGAGGCAGAAAACTATTGTCGTTCTATTGGACTTATGCCGGTAAGAATTAAAAAATTACCGGATGCAAAGCACATTTTCAGCCATGTGGAGTGGCAGATGAAAGGTTATCAGATTCAGGTGGATGAATTGGAGAAGACAAACGAGAAAGGATTTTTGTTCATACATCCGGGAGAGATCCGGGAGAAGTATTCCATCCCATCTGCATTTGCAGCATATACGAAGGACATTATATGATACCAGAATACCAAGTTCGGCACGGAACAATACGCGGGTATCAGAAAAAGAAGAGGAGTGTGATTAGAAGATTACACTCCACGAAAATAAAAAAGAATCGCAATTGACAGATTGATTTATAGAGATCAGTCAACTGCGATCCTTTTTATTTTAATATTATATTTTATCTTAGATCGGCTGCTGTGACAGCTTCGGTGCCCGCTTTGTCTGTGTTACATAGATCAGCGGATAAATCATAAAGGTAAGTGCCACTGCTGCGATCACATCCGTTACAGAGTGCTGCTTTAAGAACATGGTAGACAGAACAATCAGTCCGGCAAGTCCGTAAGAAACAAACTGGATACCGCGGTGTTTTTTCAGTGCCTGGCTGTGTCCGATGGCGATAGCAGCGCCAAGTGAATTATATACATGAATACTTGGCAGTACATTCGTCGGTGTATCGGTGCTGTAAAGCTGTTGTACCAGTCTTGTAAAAACAGTATCGTTCGCAAATGTGTGCGGACGCAGGTTTAATTCATTTGGAAATACTGTGCAGATGATCAGGAAGATCGTCATTCCAGTGAATAAAAATGCTGTAAGCTGGTAATATCCTTTCTTATCCGTAAAGAAGAAATATGCGATCGTTACAGCAATAAATAAAAACCATAACAGATACGGAACAATAAAATATTCTACAAACGGGATATAATCGTCAAGTGGTGAGTGGATCAGATAGTAATGGCTGAATCTGTGTTTCTCCAGATAACAGAACCAAGGCATGTAGATAAAGCTATATAATAAAACCCATGCATGACGATACCGCAGGATAAATTGTTTGATTTTCGTAATGGATTGCATAATTACGCCCCTTTATATAACAAGTCTTATCTAAAGATTAGCTAAGTTTCTCAACGGATTATAACATGAAAAGATAGAATCAACAACAATGTTCATCTATTCTTAATAATTTTCACCATGTTTTTCGAAAATCTGCATATCATAACAGCGTTTGCCTTCCAGCAATGCCTCAGGTGTACGAAGTGTCCAGACAGCTGTAGGTGTTCCAAAGAATTTCCGTAAGAAAGAAACAGTAAATTTAGGAAGGTTTTTCAGTTTATAAGAAATAAAATCCGGTCTGCCAAGAAAATTAAGAAGCAGGTTTTCGGCAAGAAAACGTAAAAACCAGAGTTCTTTCAGAGGATCCTTCGTAAGTCTGGAAGAAAGCTGTCCACGCAGAACTTCCGGAGCATGCCTGCGATACCAGAAAAGTCCCATCGTATTAAAAGACTGAATCATATAATTTCCATGATAACAGGAAAGGGCCTTATGAACATGCTGACAGATAGCGGTGGAACGACCGGGAATTTTCAATTCGATCAGAAGAGGTACCTGTCCGTTTACCAGTGACAGAACATCTTCAAACAGAGGAATCTGTTCTTCCGTATCCTGGAGACGGCATGTTTTCAGCTCCGGAACTGTCAAATCTTCGATCGTGCCGGATTTTTTACAGACACGGTTCAGAGTATCATCGTGGAAAACAACCAGTCTGCCATCTTTGGTGAGATGAACATCCAGCTCAATGCCATAACCGTGGGAAAGCGCCTGCCGGAACGCGGGCATAGAATTTTCTGGAATTCCATTTTCAATACTGTGATATCCACGATGAGCAAAACAGGTTCCACGATACAATTTTAAAAGTTCCTGCCGTTTGCCTGTCCGGGGGAAAAGTAAAAAGAGAACAAATGAACACAGACAAACAATAAAAATGAGTATTCCGTGATACATAAAATACATCTCCTTAACTTAAAATCAGACGAATTTTCTCAGGTTCCAGAGAACAGGTAATTTCTCGTTTTAAATATACCGGTTCTCCGTCTGTATGGACCGCAAGTGGTTTCGGGCTGGTAAAAGTTGCTTTTTTACATTGATATGTATGGATTCCTTTGAAAAATACATGCCATCCTTTAAAAGCGGTTGGCAAAAGCATAAGAATGACAGCTTTCGGGAATCCTTCTACTACAATAACATCCAGAATATCATCAGAAGGATCTGCTTTTGGACAGAAACGGAATCCACCGCCCTCTGTGCGCTGATTCATAGCCGCAGCGAAATAAACTTTGTGAAAAAGTATTTCTTCTGTATCACCGGACAGATCCGTAAGCCGAATGTGCATATCACAGGGTGTCATGGTGAAAATCTGGGAAAGTGCAACGCCAACGTAGGATAGTTTTCCAAGATGCAGCTTATTAAGAAATCGTTTCAGCGGAGAGACGATTACCTGATGGCAGACAGCGGCATCAAATCCAAGACCGGAACTGACAGCAAAACGGCGCCGGCAATAAGGCTTGCTGTCTGTTTCATATTCTGTCACTCCGATATTTAAGTATGCAAAACGGGAAGGCTTAAGGATATGTTTAAGTGCTGTGAGTGGATCCCGGGAAAGTCCCATGCTCCTTGCAAAATCATTGCTGGACCCAATCGGAATGTATCCAAGTGTGATGCCGGACAGATCGCTGATGCCGTCAATGACTTCATTTAAAGTGCCGTCACCGCCAAGAACAATCAGTGTTTCCAAAGATGGATCGGCACACAAATGAGCGGCAAGCTTCGAGGCATGCCGCTGATATTTAGTGAAAAAGACCTGATAAGAGATCTCGTTCTCTTTCAGATATTGTTCCAGTGTGTTCCAGACAGTCTGACCGAGGCCGCTTCTGGAACCGGGATTTACAAGAAAAGTGTACATGATTTAAAATGCTCCGTTCAGATAAGTCTCCAGACTTCGCTTCATATTTCCTTCAAAATCCGCATGTCCTTCTTTCAGACACCATTCAAAAACGTTACCGATCACGATCATACGGATATCGGTTGTAAGAGCTTCCAGATCTCCGGATATCTGTAAAATTCCGGCATCCATGCATTTCTGCAGATAATTGTGGACCGTAACGATCGGATAAGGACGCTCCGTACGGATGAGCGGGTTCAGAGACTGGTTCTTTGGTGTATAGTAATTCGACATAAATTCTACGCCCAGATCCTGGCAGTAATGTACATAATTCAGATAGACGTAGATGATCGCTTCTTTAGCTTCAGCCGGAGAAGCCGGAAGATCAAGAAAATCCGGATTGATGCTCGGCTGCTCTTCTATATAATAAGAAAGAAGATCGTCTTTTGTTTTGAAATGATGATAAAAACTTCCGTTGGAAACCCCAGCTTCGTCACAGATATTTTTAATCGACAATGCTTCATATCCGTCTTTTTGTAAAATATTTTTTGCAGCGGCGAAAATCCGAGCTTTCGTTTCCATAGACTTCTGCTGCTGCTTGGACAATGGTTTTGTTTGTACTGTTTGATTCATGATGATCAAGAATCTCCTTTTTCTTTTATGATAACCTTAAGTATAACATAATAAATAGCTGTTTTCAATAAAACAGAGTGAACTCTGTATTTACTGTTCCATTGCAAGAAAGAGACATTTTCGCTATAATAAGAAAGATTGTAGAAAGCCACAGAAAGTAACATTCAGAAAGGATATAATTATGGATATCAATCAGAAGATTACAGAAGAATTAGGCGTAAAAAAGTGGCAGGTAGAAGCGGCTGTAAAATTGATCGATGAAGGTAATACAATTCCATTTATCGCCAGATACAGAAAAGAAGCAACTGGTACACTGGACGACGAACAACTTCGTAAATTATATGAAAGACTGACCTATTTACGGAATCTAGAGGAGAAGAAAGAACAGGTACTGGCAAGTATAGAAGAACAGGGAAAACTGACAGAAGAGTTGAAAGCAAAGATCGTTGCGGCACAGACACTGGTCGTGGTCGAAGATCTCTACCGTCCGTATCGCCCGAAACGAAGAACCCGTGCGACGATTGCGAAGGAAAAGGGACTGGAGCCACTGGCAGCACTGATTACTTTACAGAAAGCAAAAGAGCCGCTGGAGAAGCTGGCAGAAGACTATGTTAATAAAGAAAAAGGTGTAGAGACAGTCAAAGATGCGCTGGACGGCGCGAAGGATATTCTCGCAGAAGCAGTGTCTGATGAAGCGGCATACAGAAGCTGGATCCGTAAGAGAACCATGCAGAAAGGAACTCTTATTTCCACTGCAAAGGACGAAAAACAGGAGTCGGTTTATGAGATGTATTACGAATTTGAAGAAGCACTCAGCAAGCTGGCGGGACACCGCATCCTTGCGCTGAACCGTGGAGAGAAAGAGAAGTTCCTGACTGTAAAAGTAGAAGCACCGCAGGATGATATCTTACGATATCTGGAAAAACAGATCATCCGCACAGATAATCCGTATACGACTCCGGTACTTCAAGAAGTAGCAGAGGACAGTTATAAACGTCTGATCGCACCGGCAATCGAGCGGGAGATCCGGAGTGAACTGACGGAAAAAGCAGAGGATGGAGCAATCGAAGTGTTCGGAAAGAACTTAGAGCAGCTTCTCATGCAGCCTCCAATCACAGGAAGAACCGTGCTTGGCTGGGATCCGGCATTCCGAACCGGATGTAAACTTGCAGTTGTAGATCCGACCGGAAAAGTTATCGGTACAACAGTCATCTATCCTACTGCACCGACAACACCGAAGAAGATCCAGGCGTCCAAAGATTTATTAAAGAAGATCATTCCGAAGTATCACGTATCACTGATCTCAGTAGGAAATGGAACTGCATCCAGAGAATCTGAGCAGTTTATCGTAGAGTTATTAAAAGAGATTCCGGAAAAAGTAGAGTATATCATTGTAAATGAAGCAGGAGCTTCTGTATATTCGGCAAGTAAACTTGCTTCAGAAGAGTTCCCGAATTTTGATGTCGGGCAGAGAAGTGCAGCGTCCATTGCAAGACGACTGCAGGATCCGCTTGCTGAGCTTGTGAAGATCGATCCGAAATCGATCGGAGTCGGACAGTATCAGCATGACATGAACCAGAAGAAATTAAGCGAAGCACTTTCCGGTGTTGTAGAAAATTGCGTAAATAAAGTCGGTGTCGATCTGAATACAGCATCCGCACCGTTGCTTTCCTATATCTCCGGTATTTCTTCTGCGATTGCCAAAAATATCGTTGTATATCGTGAAGAAAATGGCAAATTTACAAACCGGAAACAATTATTAAAAGTAGCAAAGCTGGGACCGAAAGCATTTGAACAGTGTGCAGGTTTTATGCGTATCCAGGACGGAGATAATCCGTTAGATGCTACCAGCGTGCATCCGGAGTCCTATGCGGCAGCAGAAGAACTGTTGAAGAAGCAGGGATTTTCCGTAGATGATATCAAAGGAGGAAAACTGACAGGATTATCACTTACGATCCGTGATAAAAAACGTCTGGCAGAAGAGCTTGGAATCGGTGAGATCACACTGGAAGATATTGTAAAAGAATTGGAGAAACCGGGAAGAGATCCGCGAGATGAGATGCCAAAACCGATCCTCCGCACGGATGTTCTGGAAATGAAAGACCTGACAGAAGGCATGGTATTAAAAGGAACAGTGAGAAATGTCATTGATTTTGGAGCCTTTGTTGACATCGGTGTCCATCAGGACGGACTGGTACACATTTCAGAATTAAGCGATAAGAAATTTGTAAAACATCCACTGGAAGTAGTAAGCGTTGGTGATATCGTGGATGTCAAAGTTTTAAGTGTGGATCTTAAGAAAAAGAGAATCCAGCTGACAATGAAAGGTATTCAATAAAATAATTTAACAAAAGTAATTTAATAAAAAATACAAAAAAGCGAGAGGTGTTTAGTATGCAGAAAAATTGGGGAAAAACATTGATCACACTTGCCGGAGTATTATTGGGGAATATCATTCTGGCATTTGCAGTTGCAGCATTTATCGTACCAACAGGTATTGTCATGGGAGGCGCAACCGGTATTGCACTTACGATCACACATTACGTGCCGATGTCCCTGTCGGTTGTATTATTAGGTGTGAACGTCATATTGTTCCTGTCAGGAGCTTTTATACTCGGAAAAAAATTTGCAGTTACAACGATTGTAAGTACATTTTTATATCCGCTTTGTCTGTCAGTTGTCCAGAAGATACCGGGAATTACAACGCTGACAGATAATCAGCTGCTGTCCGCAATTTATGCGGGAGTGCTTATGGGAATTGGAGTTGGTATCATTGTAAGAGTTGGTGCTTCTACAGGCGGAACCGACATCATAGCACTGATCCTGAACAAAGTGGCACATATTCCACTGGCACCGCTTATGTATGTGGTTGATTTTATTGTGCTTTCTTCACAGATCTTCTTTTCTAATTCAGAACAGGTGATGTACGGTATTTTGAATCTGGTTCTGACAACGGTACTACTAAATAAGGTGATGCTGCTTGGAACTTCACAGATACAGTTGTTTATCATATCTGAGAAATACGAAGAGATCCGGGAAGATTTATTATCCAAGCTCGATCTTGGAACAACGATGATCTATATTGAAAACGGTTATCGTCATGAAAAACAGAAAGGTGTTATGTGCATCATTCCGAACCGGAAACTGTATTCCACAAAAGAAATGATCCACAGCATCGATCCGTACGCATTTATTACGATCACACAGATCAATGAAGTGCGAGGTCAGGGATTTACTTTCGAACGTATCCGTTATCAGGAACTTCCGGAAGACCGGAAGTCGGCAGGTGACAGACAGTCTTAGATTTTTGAAAGTCAGACATAATGGATGTTTGTGTGAGATAAGACTTCGGCAAAATTTCACTTGCAATTTAAGAAGTACAGCACTATAATAAAAAACAAAGAGAAAGATTCTTCGGGGTCGGGTGAAAGTCCCAACCGGCGGTATAGTCCGCGACCCGGTATGATGTGTACCGGCTGAATCGGTGTAATTCCGATACCGACAGTAAAGTCTGGATGAGAGAAGAGTTATGCATAGAAAAAGCAATATTATTACCCCGGTATTTTGTTTGATACCGGGGCTTTATTGTTGCAATAGGAAATTGATTTTCTTACTATATAAAAACTTCAGCAGATGTAATGCATAGTTCCAGAAGTTTTCTTTCTAAATATAAGTATTTTAAAGGAGACCAACATATGAGTACAAGTACAAAAACAATGGCAGCAGCACAGACAAAGAACAGGACAAAGATCCGTGTAATGGCACAGGTCGGAATGTTATCCGCAATCGCATTAGTATTAATGCTTTTCGAGATTCCGCTTCCGTTTGCACCATCTTTTTACGAGATCGATTTCAGTGAAGTTCCGGTATTAGTCGGATGTTTTGCAATGGGACCACTGGCAGGAGCAACGATTGAATTCATCAAGATCATTCTGAACTTTGCGGTAAATGGAACCATGACAGCAGGGGTAGGTGAGATTGCTAACTTCCTGATCGGATGCGCATTTGTGGTACCGGCAGGTCTGATCTACAAGAAAAAGCATAACCGTACAGGCGCTATCGTTGGTATGATCAGCGGAACATTATTTATGACAATCCTTGGATGTTTCCTTAATGAATACGTATTATTACCGGCTTATGCAAAAGCGTTCCAGATGCCGATGGATGCACTGGTTGGCATGGGAACAGCAGTGAACAGCCACATTACAAGCGTTACAACGCTTGTCATCTTTGCAATCGTGCCATTTAACCTGTTAAAAGGTGTGCTGGTATCGCTGATCGTATTTTTGATCTATAAGAAGATCAGCCCGATATTCCATATGGGAAGATAGAAGAAAATATTAGATAATGATGAAAAAAAGAAGGACACCGGGATTGCCGGTGTCCTTTTAACTTCTATCAAAATCAATTGTTTTCTGAGATAAGTGTTGCCAGAATTATTATGAGGAAGCAGCATTTCCCTGATCTTTAATCTTCTGATAGAGAGACAAATATTCCTTTAATAAAAGACGTTCTTTATTGTCAGCATCTTTGAAAAGTTCCAGACAGATCTGCGGGATATACTCTTGTTCTTCGTCAGAAAAATCCCGTACCAGATAATCCAGGCTGACATCAAATAAATCAGCGACATAGATAAGCTTTTCAAGTGAAAGGGAAGATAAGCCGCGTTCGACACTGCTGCAATGCTTAACTGTAATAGAAAGCTTTTCAGCTAATTGTTCCTGTGTCATGGAGTTTTCTTTTCGTAATGTAGCAATTTTCTTTCCGATTCTTTTGTACAGTTCTAACAAAGCATATCTCTCCTTTAATTTCCAATATTATCCATATTATAGATGGTAATAGAAAAATTAATAACAAGTTAATAGGTGTTGCAAAAATAAACCTAGTAGGTGTATAATTATAAGCATAAAAAATGAATATATGATGAGTAAATATTAATGGTTATATAAAAAAACGAAGCTTACATCAAGACAACAGTACTATGAAAAATGAAGGCAGGAATAATGACAAGATAAGAAGTGGCTACAGAAATAAGTAAAGTATGCCATTTCTTTTTTTGTTAGAAAAAATTTAAAAAATATAAAACCAAAGTGGAGAGTTATTCGTCATATAAATATGACAAATAAATAAAGAAGTAGGAGGTATAAGAAAATGATGAGATTTTGTGCAAAATGTGGGGCTCAAATACAAGAAAATGTAAAATTCTGCCCAAAGTGTGGTGCGAAAATTCCGGAACGAAAGAAGGAGGTTGCATATGCAGATAAACAGAGAGTTTCTGTAAAAAGAAAGAAATCTAAAATAGGAGTACTAGCTGTGGTTGCATTAATTATAATCCTTGGTGTTGGAGCAGTTGTTATAAAAACCAAACCTTTCAGTGGTGGGATACCAGAGTATGAACAGCCGATTAAAGAGTATGTGGAGGCAGTGAATAATGATGATGAAAAATTATTGGAAGATGCAATAGTGGATGGCTATTGGATGAATTATCAGCCTAATTTCTATGAGTATGGAAAGGAAAATCTGCAATATTCTGTAAAAAGTGTAGAAAATATTGATTTGGATGAATATGAGGATGAGGCATACTATTTCCGGAATAATGAGATTACTGATGGAAAATTGCTGACTATAGATTTTAAGGATTCAGATGGAGATTTAGGTGAGTGGAAAGTATGCGTTTTTAAAACAAACGGAAAATGGTATTTAAATGAGCCAATAAGATGTTAGGTTAAAGATTGCTGGTAAAACAATTAATACGTAGAAGGCTATGAAAGATGAAACTAAAAATTGACTAAGAAGAAAGAGAGGAAACACAGATGAGAGTATTAACAAGAAATGGAGCTTATGAAATTTTTAATGCACGTTTATATTCAAGGTCAAAATCATTAATGAAAGGTGAAGAACTGATATGGCAAGTTAGATTTAGAGACAGATGGCAGGAATTGAGTGTCCAGGTTACGAACCGAGAAGAAGGATATGATCTCATAGAAGAGGTATATGAAAGTGGGTATTGTGATTTGACACAGTTTAAAAATGTCCGTATATATGATTTTGAAATGGATGAATGGTTTGCAGAATAAAACATCAGGAGTTAGAGGTAAAAAATATGAAAACTAATGAAAATTATAAAATTGCTGCAGAGAGAGTTAAAAGGGCTAATAAAAAAATATCAGATGCTCAGATTGAAACTATATGTGAAAGTGATTGTTTAGAAAATGCAGAAAGATACGTTTATAAATCACAGATGTTAGAGGAAATTGAAAAAGAAAAAGAATATATACAAGGTGTATTTTTGAAAATTAAAGAAAAAATGTTAGCTTTTAATTTGCCTATAAAATATATAGGAGACAATCAGGATATTACAAATTTAACAATAAATTCTGAAATGGAAAATAATGATATATATAAGTATGTGAGCAGACATAAACAGTTAAAAGAAATTTCTGCAGAACTTAAGGCAGGAAGAAGGACAGAATCACGAGTAATGTTAAATAAATTTTTAAAGAATTTGAATGCCTTATATGAACAATGCTGCGAAGATGAAAAAGGGATTATTAAAGGTGAAGAAGGTGAACAGGCAGTAGCAGATGGTTTGAAATTATATACAGGAAAGTATCATTACAGAGAAAATGTCATACTTCCTGCGAATGATATTGGTGGAGAAACTTCAGAAACAGATGTTTATATTGTGACTTCGAAAGCTGTATTTGTATGTGAAGTAAAAAATTGGGGAAAAAGAGGAAGAACAATATGTATTAGTAAAGATGGACAATGGTCTGTAAAGGGCCGAAAAATACAATTAAAATCTCCAATACAACAAAATACAAGACATTGCCTTGCGACAGAGCGATATTTAGAATCACATGGTATTAATGATTATAAAATAGTACCGCTTATTATCATGACAAATGAGGATGTGAAAATTGAAAATGAAAGTGATAACAATATTATACGAGTTTCAGAACTATATAATTTCATTGAAGGCTTAGATTTACCAGAAAAGTATACTGATCAACAGCAAAAAGAAGTATTGAAATTATTTGATAGCAGTAATGTATCAGAACGAAAGTTTAAGATAATAAGTCCTTCGGTTAATAAAGAAAAAATAGACAATCAGATTACACTAATATTTGAGTGGATACAAGATGAGGAAGTTTGGAAGACAGCACTAAATAACTATTTTGACGATGTTCGTAAAATGGAATTGAAAGAACAAAAGAAAGAAGATGTACAGTTTAAATTATTGATGGTAATTCCACTTATTATAGCAATAATTTGTGTTTTATTTTTGGGATTATATATGCTGGAAATGCACCCTGTAATAACTGTCTTTTTGGGAATAATTATCGTAGGTGGGGTGCTTCAAATAATATTTGAAAAAATTTAAAATAGAAAAAACGATAGTGATATTGAAGAAAGAGAGAAAACACTATGGGAAAATATTGTGCACAGTGTGGCCAGAAATTAAAATCAGACAGTAGATTTTGCCCGCAATGTGGGGGAAGAGTAGAACAAGAAAAATCGCTGATTCAAAGAGCGCAGGAAAATGATGTTCAGGCATGGGAAACAATTTATCAGAATACATATGCAAGAGCTTATTCAGTTGCAATACAAATTGTGAAAATCAGGGAAGACGCATTAGATATATTGCAGGAGGCATATATATCTGCATTTAAAAATATTAATTCATTACGGGATGAGGCAAAAATAGGGGCATGGATTAATAGCATTGTATCCAATCGATGTAAAGATTGGATACGGAAAAAGAAACCAATGTTATTTACTGATATGAATTCTGAAGAATATGATGTTGAATTTGAAGATGTGCTGATGAATGATAATCAGGAATTTATGCCGGAAGAATCCATGGATTATGAACAAACAAAAGCAATTATGCAAGAAATACTATGGAAATTGCCGGAAGATCAGCGATTATGTGTGCTTATGTATTATTATAATGAAATGTCTGTAAGTGCAATTGCTGAAACATTGGAATGTAGCGATGGAACAATAAAAAGCCGGCTGAACTATGCTCGAAAGTTTATAAAGAGGGAAGTAGAAGAGTTAGAAAAGAAAGGAACAAAACTCTACAGCATTGCACCGCTTCCATTTATTGTATGGATGTTGCGTAGCAATGAACATACGATTATGGCAGAGGCAGCAGATCGTCCATTGAAAAATGCAATCAGAGAGTTAGTAAAAAATGAGACAAAAGAAGTTGTAAAGAGTGCTATAGAGAAAGAAGCAGGGCAGACAGCAAAAGAAACAGTAGCAGAAGAAGCGGCAAAAGCAGCAAGAAAAGCAGGTGGAAAACATATTGCTAAAAAAATAATTTCAGGTATTGTTGCAGTGTCGTTGGTGGGTACAGGATCTTATGTAGCATCAAAGAAATATCATAAAAAACAGGAGACTATTAAAGTAACAGGTACAAAAGATACAGGAACGAAAAGTGATAAAAAGGGAAAAGAAACCAATAAGGCAGAAAAAAAAGAAAATGAATTAAGAGAATTAAAGCAAAAAGTAGATTATGATTATCTGGAAAGATTATGTTCATATTTTCCATCTGATACACCGTACCAAGATATGACAGATGATGATTGGAAAAGATTTTATACAATAATTATGCAGACTGCTTATGAAGATTATTATTGTCCACATGAATATGGCGAGCATTTGGATAAGAGTTTTAGAGCAAAAGACGTAGACATAATTCCGGAAGAAGAATTTGTCACCCATGATAAGAAAAACGAAGCAAGCTTTAAAAAAGATACATTAGATAAAGCGCAACAGATTTCAGGAAGTAAAGTCGATCCGCGGACAATGACAGATTCAGATGAGTATTTATCGTATGCCAAAGATAGATATAAATTGTCAGGTGAGTTATTGGATACAATGGAGAAATGTACAATTACAGGAAAGAATATAAATTATGATGAAAAGGCAATAATGGTAGACATAGAAAAATCTATTATAAAGACTAATACGGATGAAGATTCTTATACAGATTATAAAATGGGGTATCAGTATTATACAGTGGTGTTAAAAGCAGCAAATAACAATTATGGATATAAGATTGCAGAAATCAGGAACGATTATGATACTGTCGAAAACGATCTGGCTACAATTGTAGAAAATGTGAAAGAAAAACCAGAAATTCTTTTAAATCTTGCTAAGATTTTAGGCACGTATGATGTAGAAAATGCAACGTCTTCAACAGATAAAGAGCAAGAGCTTATGAAAAAAATATTGCACAACGCAGGAAACGCCTCTTTAGTTGAGGAAGATCAGGGATATGACGAAGATGATTATCTGGATGGTGAATATTATAAGTCTAAAGATGGAGCAAGAGCATGTGAATTAGCAGGTATTTCACAGGATGTAATTAATAATTTCAGTGGTGATGACGATGATATAGAATTTAATAGTATTGTGTATAAAATAAAAACAAGAAGTGATACGGATTATTATAATAAGGAAAGTTTTTTCCTGAGAGCAGAGAGCGATACGAAAAAAAATCTAGTTACCTGTTATTGCTTATTACATGATAATAGTAAAGAAAATGGTAAGTTTGAAAGAGAAACTATTGTGTTAGAACCTTATTGGAATTCACTGGGATACAGAATTAAGAAAATAACAAAGCAAGACTGGGGAAATGATACATATAAGGATGAAATTCAGAATGTGCTTAAAGACGAAAAAGAAATAGAAAAAGGTTTTGACAGTGCAATTGCATCGAAAGTAGCGGAGACGGCATCCCAACGTTCAGAACTTTGGAAGGGAAAAGCGATTTTGTTAATTCAGGACATTTGCGATAAATATCCAAAACAAAAGAAACAGATTGAAGAAGCGGATAAAAATTATTGGTCTTTACTTGATGAAAAAGTTGAGCAAGTTAATGAAAATCCGTTTTTAGAGGGAAATGGAGCTCTGGGTGCAGAAAATGGAAATACAGATAAAATGCAAATATATTATCAGGGAGCAAAGGCGAGAGTGTATTTCCTGATTGGGAATGTGTTGATAGATAAAAATATTAATGCGCTGTATGAGTAGCCGTAAGAATACAAAAGGAGAACGAGAAAAATGAAATTCTGTAAAAAATGTGGGACAGAAATAAAAAAAGGAGTAGAGTACTGCCCCAAATGTGGCAATTTAATAGAATGGAATGAACCATCTGAAATAAATAAGTATTTGGATAAAAACAGAAATACGTTAAAGTGGATAATTTATGTATTGGGCTATGTTTATTATATATGGTCGTTTAGAAATATAGAAAGTTGGGGAGAGCTGAGAGGAATTAGTTGGTTTATTATTTTGTCAGCGTGGTATTTATTTGTTAACAAAAAAATAATTGATAAATTCTTTTATATACAAGAACATATTATATATATGATTGGAAATTCAATATTGTTATTGATAGTTACAAATGTAGTAGAGATTCCAATGAAGATGTTGATGTATTTAATTGTTATTCCATTTATACAGGTTCCAGTATGGCTAATTGTATTTTTGAGTGTACAGGCAATATGCAGATTGATATTGACAAAAAATAGAGCAGGAAGAAAAAATGATGAAAAACCTATGTAAAGTATGTGGAAATAAAGTTGAAAATAACACCATATGTTGCCCTGAATGTGGATATGAAAAGAGTGACTTGGAAATAATATATGATTTTTTAGAAGTAAATATTATTCCAGCAAAATATAAGAGTATTAGATTCCCTAAGTGGAAATACAGTAAAACAATGTATTTGTTGTATACGGTGTTATTACATATAATTGGATGTTTATGGTGGTGGACTGATTTCGCATCTTTTGATAAAGGATGGAATTTGTGCATTATTATGATGATATTATTTTACTGTATTACAAATATTATATTATGGATAAAGGAAAGTAAAATAAACATATCATATGTATATGATGGAGATGATAATCTTTCCAAGAAAGAAATTTATAGTTATTTAAAAATCACCATAAGAGTTGTTTGTGAATCAATATTATTAAAAAAATTTAATTATGTGTTGATAGATAGATTTTATGTGGATTCTAAACCAATAAAAATGTTATCCATAATTATTTTATCATTCATTATAGTTATAGTAGTTGGAATAATAGTGGGCAGTGCTTGGTTTCTAGGAGGAAAAGTAGGTGAATGTTGCGAAATTAGAAGCATTAAACAGATTAAAGACATAAATGCATATAATGAAAATATTTATAAATTGCGCAAAGTGTGGAAAATAAAAAATAGGCAATTTGAATGTTTATCAAACATAAAATCAGAAAAAATTATAGTTTATGTAGCTAGAGCAATTCGACTTTGTAATGAGAAGAATTATGAAGATGCGTTAGCTAATATACGGCGAACATTAGAGTGCTATTTAAATATAAAAGCGCAGTGTGATAAGTTGCTTTTTGAAAATCAAGAACAAGTATCAATTTTTAATATTATTGAATATTATGAGAATAAATCGGAAGGCGTTCCGATTGAAAAATTACATTATATCCGGAAAATGTGTAACAGTAATGTACATACTTCGGCAATAGGTGATAATCAGGAAGTTTCACAAGAAAAGATTGGAAAAATTATTAGAGAGATGCTTGAAATCTTGTTTGAAGAAGAGCAGATGTTTGCAGATTACGCTAAAAGAAAAACATTTATAAAAGAAAATATTACTGTATATATAAACAGAACAGAGAATCATATTAAGAGGAATAACGATATGGATGCTTTGTTGAACATAAGAAAGACTTTGGAGATGATTATAAATGGATATTTATTCCAAAATTGTATTTTATGCATAGAAAATCACGAAAAAAATACAAAAGGATATATTGACTTTTTGTATGAAAAAAGATACATATCTGAAGGATCTGAAAAAAATATGCAAAAGCTTCGAATGGCTGGTAATATAGGAGCACATATGGGAAGGGAAGTTTCAAAAGAAAAGTTATATAATTTGGTTGAGATTCTAAAAATAGAAGTAAATAAGCTATATGAGGTTTTGGAAGATAAGCTCAGCTGTAAAGAAGAAAATAAATCAGAGAAAATCAATTTTAAAGTGGAATTGGATAGTCAGAATGAAGATGTTTCCCCTAAAGGAATGGGAGTAATAGGCTTAATTTGCTTTGGAATATTTGTTGCCTTATTCGTAATAACGATAAATTATTTTATGCATAGATGGAGCCAGATATAGCATCGGAGTAAAAGTATATTTCCTGATTGTAAATGTATTAATGGATAAAAATATTAATGCGCTGTATGAGTAGCCGTAAGAATACAAAAGGAGAATGAGAAAATGAAGTGCGAAAAATGTGGAACAGAGATAAGACAGAAGGCAAAGTTTTGCCCAAGCTGCGGAAATCCTATCGATTGGGAAGAAGAACCTAAGAAAAAAATGTCAAAAAAAATGAAAGCTTTAATAGTGCTTGTTTTCGTACTGGTAATCGGGGGCATTGTATATACAAAGCTTCCGAAGACAGTAGACTTACATGATTATACAACAACATGTGGCATATTGTGTAATAGGTCCGATAAAACGTGATAAAAATGGAAAAATTAAATTAGAAGTGTCGGATGATGAAAATGAGATGTATGGATCCGATTTTTACAGAGATGGTGATGGATCAGATGGAAATGCAAATGCGAATGAAGCTATAAAGAGCAATTGGTCTGAAGATGCAAACTCAGGTACGATTTACAAAGTTTCTATGAGCGGTAAAAGCAAACCAGAAGTTGTAGAACAAATCAGCGATGATGAGACATCCGACACAGATGAAGAAGAGTATTAAAATGATATTACAGGTGTTGCTAAACTAAACCTAACAGGTGTATAATTATTTATATATTACAGAGCAATAATTATTGATTCAATGTCAAGTGTTATACGATAAAGAATGGAAGCTTACATCAGGGTAGCAGCACTATTAGAGAAAAATAGCAGGGATAAAAGACGGAATATAAAAAGAGTTGGCTACATTAAAAGAAGTATGCCAACTCTTTTTTTTAATAATTAAAAAAATATAAAACCAACAGAGGAAGCTGATCGTCATATAAGTAAACAAAAGAAAATGTAAGGGAGAGAGGATAAGAATGAATAATTTTTGTGGAAACTGTGGCTGCAAATTACAAAGCGACGCCAGATTTTGTCCTGAGTGTGGACAAAAAATCGAACTGCCGGAAATGGAGATTCCAAAATCACAGAGTACGATGAAAACGGAGATCTCAAAACCGCAGAATACGATGAAAATAAGGAACAAAAAGAAAAAAACGAATGACAGGAAAACAAAATGTAAAAAACATTACTCAAAAAAAGCAATAGCACTAACTACTTGTTTTGCTGTTTTATGTGTGAGTGCAGGTGCGTACACTGCATCTATACAAGATGGAGATCCATTGGCAGTAGAAAATATTACGGCAGCAGTGAGAAATACAATAGGTAAGAAAAAGCTGGATGAATTAATTGAAATATATAATAAAGTTGATAAATCATATATTGCATGTGTTGCTTCATATTTACCGGAATATGATTCGATATCCGAAATTTCATCAAGTGATATTAAGAACATATATTCGGATGTATTTAAATATTTTTATACAACATTTAGAAATGATAATCTTGTAGAAGATAATGACCGGGTTGAATGTTGGGATCGAGTGTTTATAGCTGCAAATGCACTTAAAAATAAGGATGGAAATGAGTGGACATTCGAAAAGAATGCGTTAGATCAGTTCAATAAGGTTACTGGAATTAAATTTGATAAGAAAAATCTGGATTCCTCTTTTATAAAATACAATGGAAAAGAATATGTAGTAAATTTCGATGCCAATATTTCAAATTCCATTCATTGCAGAGCAATAAGTAGCATAATAGATGAAAATTCGCAAGAAATTATCGTAAATATAGTGAAAAGCAAAGTGAATGGAGAAACAAAAAAGGAACATATAGTAATTGTACCGTCAGACAATTTATATGGATACAAAATTAAAAAGATTAAAGATGGGCATGTAAGAAAGAAGCAAAGTATTGATGTATTGAAAAAAATAGCAATTCGTGATGCATATCAGAAATTAAAAATTGCCGAGGAATTGAAAAAGTATAATGCAGGAGAAACACATAGTAAAAAAGATTTAGAAAAAATTGCGGTGGCAGGAACAAGATATGTTGAACAAATTTATGGACTGGACAGTAGATCTGTTACTAGCAAAGTTAAAATTGAGCGGAATAAATTTGATGAATTTTGTGAATATATGGGGATTTCTAAGGAACAAAGAAATATAGAACTGGACACAGATTCGGTATATTTAGATTCAGATAATTATGAGGTGGAAGCAATTCAAATAAATAATAGAGCTAGTACAGATCCGTGTGTGTTAAGGGCTGAAAAAAAGAATAAACAGATAGTTCTTCAGTATCTTGAAAATGAGTTGGGAGATGATGAAGAAGCATGCAATTATAAGAAGATATCAGTGATAATGGTGCCGACAGAGAATCTTTGGGGATATAGCATTAAAGAGATATCGACAGAAAAGTGGGATGATAAATATGCGAAAGATATCAGTAGGTTAGATCAAAAAGCACATGAAAAAATAAAAGCAGTAGAAAAGGAATATACTAACGACGATTATGAATTTGATGATAGCGATTATACAGAAGAAGGTATTGGAATACAAACGCAGAAAGAAATTGCAAGTATGTGGTATAAAAAAATATGCGAAATAAAAGAAAATGTCGAGGAAAAATATCCAGACAAAAAAGAACTAATTGAAAAGTATGTAAAGAAACGCTGTGAAGATGAAAAGCAAATGTTCAAAGGTACACCATCTTATAATGAGTTGACAAATGATGTCGATTCTATGCGAAAAGAGTGTTACTTCCTGATTGGTAATTGCTTAATGTCCGACAACATTGAAGAACTGGAAAAGTATTTATAATTTAAAATATTAAGAAAGAAGAGGAATAGGAAAATGGGATTTTTTGACAATGTAAAAAACAGTTTATCAGAGACAAGCCAGGAGCTTACACAAAAAGCAAAGGATACAACAGAGATTTATCGTTTAAACAATCTGAATAAGACAAAAGAAAAAGAAATTGAAAAATTAGTGTATCAGATCGGACTTACATATTATTCAAATTTCCGGGAGGAGTGTGAAGAAAAATTTCCTGATTTAACAACACAGATTGGACAGATCCAGAAGGAAATTGCAGAAAATAAACAGATGATTGAAAAACTTTCGACAGAAGAAGTGTGTCCTTCCTGTGGTAAAAAACTGACAGGGGGATCTAAATTCTGCATTTATTGTGGTACATCACTCGATGCTGTAAAAAACGAAGCAAAAGTAAGTGGAAAAACATGCAGTTCATGTGGAAAACCATTAGATGAAGGAGCAGCTTTTTGCACATATTGTGGAACGCCGGTGCCTGAGGAAAAAGCAGAAGAGAAAGAGGATCAGGAAGTTCAGGAACAGGTAATAGAAGTGGAAGACAAAAATATTTGTAAAAACTGTGGAGCAAAAATAGAAGAAGGGAACCGTTTTTGCATTCATTGTGGAACACCGGTAGAGGAATAAAAAGATGTATTGCGGAAAATGTGGAAAAGAAATAGAAATAACAGAACGTTTTTGCAGACATTGCGGAGCAAAAAATGATTATTTTAAAGAAAATTTTAGTGTGGAAGATATTGTTCAGGGAATAAAAGACAGAAACGAAAAAGCGATTGAAAAGTTCTATTCGCTGACATATAAACAGGGATTTTCAGTTGCAATCCAAATTGTAAAAAATGAACAGGATGCAATGGATCTACTGCAGGATGCATATCTATCTGCACTTACTAAAATGGAGCAACTGGAAAGTTCGGCAAAAATAAAAAGCTGGTTCAATTGTATTGTGGCAAATCGTTGCAGAGACTGGCTAAGAAAGAAAAAGGGACGTAATACACAGCTTTTTGCAGAATTGGAAAATGACGAATATGACGAGGGGGTAGAGGATAGATTTGCTAATGAAAATATGCAGTTTTCTCCAGATGAATCAGCAGATTATGCAGAGACAAAACGATTGATGCAGGAAATTTTGGACAAGCTTCCGGAAGATCAGAGATTGTGTATCCTGATGTATTATTATGAAGAATTATCAGTAGGAGAGATAGCACAGGCATTGGAATGCTCAACCGGGACAGTAAAAAGCCGGTTAAATTATGCGCGCAAAAAAATAAAAAATGAAGTAGAAGAACTAGAAAGAAAAGGTACAAAACTGTATGGTATCGCACCGCTTCCATTTATTGTATGGATGTTGTCTTCAGGAGAAAGAACATTGGAAGTCAAAGCATCTGGCTTGGAAAAATGGAGACAATACATTGCAAATTCTGAAGCAAAGCAAATAGCTGTGAAAAATGCCAAGACAGGATCAGATCATATCACAGAAAGCGCAAAGGCAGGAGCGGGGCACATTGCAGAAAGTGCAAAAACAGGAGCAGGTCACATTGCAAAACGTGCAGTGGCAGGTATTGTCGCAGCAGCGGTGGTAGGGACAGGTGCTTATATTGGATATACAAAGTACATTGCCAAACCGGCAGATACAAAGCAGGAGCAGGTAAAGCAAGAAAACACTGCGAAGCAAGAAAAAGAAACGATACCGGAGTTTACTCTAACAGACGAGCAGAAAGAACAGATTCAGTATGCTGCAAGTATATTTATGAGAGCTGAGAGAGAAAAAGAAGGTTTATCGCAAAATGATAATTTCAATATTCAGATAAAAAAAGGAAAAGTGTCAGACCTGGTTATAGCGGAGGTAGCCAATTCGATTGTATATGAAGATGATAGCATAAAAAGTGAAGATGCTGATATTCAGGAAATGAATGAAGATGGAGCCGGTAATAAAAAGTTTTTAATGTTAGAAGAGTGTCAGAAATTTTTAGAGGATACATTTGAGTATAAAGCTGTAAATTGGAAAGATGTGAACAAAATATTCGCCTCATCAGGAAATGCAGGAACAGATGTATTTGAAGCAGTGTATCAGGGCGAAAGTACTAATAAATATAACAATGAGGAGTTGTGTAAAGTAGTTCGGTATGCACAAACAGGGAAAGACGAGTTCCATTTCTGGGCAGAAATCGAGTATGTAGCATCAGATAATCCGGCAAATCAGAATGAACTTACAACACCAGGGATAATGGAGATAACTGCACATAGGAATGATAAGAGTAAAATTGGAGGATTTATATTTGACAAGATTACATATAAACCACATAAAAACAATCTTGTTGCTAGGAGCATAGAAAGTACAGTGAATCTTTTTACCAGAGTGAAAGAAAATTTTGATTTTAATAATCCTACAGGAACATACGATGTTAATTCTTTTTCGGATAAAGAAATTACTTCTTACATTAATTTTTTTATAGGGGATATGGGCGGAGAAACTGATAAGATTAAGTCTAAGTATAAAGAAATAATTGGTGATAGTGAAAGTGATGTTGCATATCAGATGAAAGTGAATGAATATAAAAAATTAGCTGAAGATACATTGGGAAGAACAAAATCTTTTAAAATAGCAGAGGTAGAGGAAACGGTAATTAAAGGGAATACAGTCCAATTTTGGCCATATGCATTGGAAACATATATATATATTGATCAAATAAACAGCGTTGAAAGTTTTGATGGAAATATAAAAATAGAAGGTACATTACGTCTAGGTGGAGAACAAAGCAAAGAAAATGAATACATTTTCAAAGCTCAGGGTCACAGAGACAGCAAGAGTAAAACAGGAGTCGTTGTCAATAAGCTTGTAATATCAAACGAATAAAACGAAAATAAAGAACTTAAATGATGGAGGAAGATAAAATGGCAAGATTTTGTGCAAAATGTGGGAAACAATTAGGGGAGCAGGCAGCATTCTGCCCGGCATGTGGAGCAAAGGTCTCAAGACCAGAGAATCGGCAAATGCAGATGAATCCACAGGCACCTGTAAAAGTACATAAAAATAAAACATCAAAGAATTTACTGGCAATAGCAATGGTAATCATTGTATTGATAGTAGGAGTTTTTGGAATTAAATCACTAGTATCCCCAGGATATATGCGTCCCATAAAACTGGTGGAAAAAGGATTTAATGACTGTGATGCGGAGCCAATATATGAAAGCTTGTCACCAGAAACAAAGAAGGTTTTGGAGATGTCCGGATGTAAAAATATAATAGAAAATTTGCAAAGTGCTATTGAAGAATATAGTGATGGAAAGGATGTCAATGTTAGTAATATTAAAACGGACATTATAGTTGGAAATAAAAAAAAGCTTGATAAAGAAGAATTGTCACAGACACTTGTAGATCAATATATGGTATCGCAGGAAGAAGCAGAAAAAGCATCTGCGGCTTATATTGTAGATGGAAATATAGTTTTTAAAAGTGGTAATTCGGTAGTAAAAGAAATATCTACACAATTTGTAGTCGCAAAAATTAATATGAAATGGTATTTAGTTTATTTACAATAAATGAATTAAAAATTAAAACCGATAGGGTAGTTCAATCGTCATATAAGTATCACAAGAAAGTATAGGAGGTGCTTATATGACATGGGACGAATGGGTGCGTAAGGTTTTAAAAGATATTTTGGAAGAACAGTTTTCTTCCAGAGATATTATGCAAAAGTTGTGGAGGCGAATAAGAGAAAAAATGTTATAAGCAATACAAAGCAAGGAGATGAAAATTCATGAGAATTATGAAAAAAATTATTCTCTATCTTATCAGCGGAATATTATTATTTGGCGTTGGATATGTTGGATATGGAATTACCACACAGTATATTATGCCAAAAACTGAAAAAACGAGTGAAAAAGAGGTGGCAAAAACAAAAGAAGACAAAAAAGAAAAGAAAACATCTAAAATAAAAGAGAAAGGAGAAGGAGAAGAACAACAACAACAATCAGATGAATGGAAGGAGGCCTATGTTGAATGGATCAATAATCAAAAGGAAGGGGCCACTTTTAAATTATGCTATGTGAATGAAGATACTATTCCGGAAATTATTTGCCTGGAGGGATGTAATGCAGATGGTACAACATTTGCCACCTATGCAAATGGACAAGTTCAGGAAGAAAATGTGTGGGGTGCCGGAGTGTCTTACATAGAAGGGGAAAATGTACTGGATGATGGTAGCGGAAATATGGGGAACTACTATGATCATATTTACTCGATTCAAAATGGGAAATGGGTTCAGATTGCAAAAGGCGAATATGGAATTGGCGATAATACGGAATTGGATGCGACGGATGAATCAGATTATAGTTATACCTGGAATGGTAAGAAAATGTCCAAAGAGAACTATGAAAAGAATCTCAAAAAAATTTATGATAAAAAATCCGCGACAAATTTAGATGATAGTTATAAGTGTATTACTGCAGAAGAACTTATAAATGAACTTATAGGATCTGATGAAGAGACAACTTTTGATTCTGCAAAAGACAAATCAATGGAACAGATGGAAGAATAAGTAATAGAGACGGAGGCAATGTGAAATGGCGAAAGAGAAAAATGTCAGTAATGCTATATTAAAAAATATAATCTTGATTTTTACTGTGGCAGTTTTGATGGTGACTTGTATCAACCTGAAACCGTTGCATGTTAATGCTGCTTCTAAACCAGTAAGCAAAGTATATTGCTGCTTATATAAGAGCGGTAAATTAGTAATTTCTCAGAAGAAGATCAAACCACAAAAAGGGAAGAAAGTACTGGAGAATAAAAAGCTTGCAAAGCCAAGTCAGTTGAAGAACCGCAACAAAATTAAGACAGTTGTTTTCAAGGGAAAAGTAAGACCAAAGAGTTGCCAACAGTGGTTTGAAGATTGTAAGAACATAACAAAAATTTCAAATATAAAGAATCTTGACACCAGTCAGTGTACAAACACAGCAAATATGTTCTGGGGATGTCGGAAATTAAAAAGCCTGGATGTAAGCAGATTTAATACTGCTAAAGTAACGGATATGAGTGCTATGTTTTACAGATGCAAATCATTGAAAAAATTAGATGTAAGCAAATTTAAAACTTCAAAAGTGAAGTTTATGGGTGCAATGTTTGGTGATTGTATATCATTAGAAAAATTGAATCTCAAGAATTTTAAGACAGGTGCGGTAATAGAAACGGCATATATGTTTGAAAATTGTTATAAGCTGAAAAGCTTAGATGTCAGTAAGTTTAATACAAAAAATGTTGAATACATGGATGCTATGTTCCATAATTGTAAATCACTGACAAATTTGAAGATTAAGGGATTTAAAACATCAAAAGCTATTAGTATGTATGCGATGTTTGAAGGATGTAAATCCTTGAAAGAACTTGATCTTTCAAGTTTTAATACCGCAAAAACAACGACGATGGTAAGAATGTTCCGCAATTGTGTGTCACTTCAAAAATTAAATATTAGCAAATTTAATACATCTAAAGTACGTGGGATGGGTGCGATGTTTGAAGGATGTAAAGCTCTAAAAAGCCTGAATTTAAGTAGTTTCAATACATCTAAGGTAGAAAGTATGGAATCTATGTTCAGTGAATGTCGATCTTTGAAAAGTCTGGATTTGAGCAAATTTAATACATCTAAGGTAGAAAGTATGGAATCTATGTTCAGTGAATGCCGATCTCTGGAAAATTTGAATTTAAATGGATTTAATACAACCAAAGTGACGAACATGGGAGAAATGTTCCTATGGTGTAAATCTCTTAAGAACTTGGATTTAAGTAGTTTTAATACATCTAAGGTTAACAATATGCTGGAGATGTTTGCTTTATGTAAAGGACTTGAAAAACTTGATATAAGTAATTTCACCATCAAAAATAACTGTAATCTACAATGGATGTTTGATGAGTTTTCAGCAAATGGAGTTGTGCGAATCAATCAGAAAGCGAAAAAAGCAATTGAAAATAACGGGGGTTCTGACAGTTCATATGTAAAACATTGGGAAATTGTTGATGAAAAATAAAAAAATTTAATTTTTTAAAACCGATTGCATTGTTCATTCGTCATATAAACAGAAACAAAAAATTACTATTTAGTAGAAAGAAGAGGTAAGACGAATGAACAATGTAATTTACAAGTATTTAGGAGAATTTGACAGAAAGAGATATTTACTGAGAGTTGTTGTAGGAATTTGCTTTGGTATTGTAGGCATAATCTATCAGATATCTTCGCAAATTAATGCTGATCCGGTGGAGACTTTTTTAAAATTTACTTTTATAGCAGAATGTTTCATATATGGAATTTATTTCATTTTGAAAATAAGTAAAGTTTTACGAGGCGGAATTATTGGTTTTGACATGATAGGGCTGTTAGTAATAATAGTCGCAATTATGCTTGGTTGTATTATCGGCGGTATTATCGGTGGAATATTATTTGCTATTGATACAGTAAGGCTTGTTATCGATTTCAGTAATAGTGGACAGGAAACTAAGAAACAGAATATATAACAGATGGATAGAATATTTTGATGTGCATAAGGAAAGTTAGGAGGAAATAACGATGAAGAAAAAAGGAAAGTTATTAAGAAGTTTGGCAGTATTACTGCTTGTAATGGTATGTGCAGCGTTGAATCCGAAAATAGCAAAAGCAGCGGCTGATAATTATACGCCGGAGAAAGCAAAGATAGTTAAGGTGGGAGGTGAAAAATTATATGAAAAAGGAAAAAATGAAAAGCATGATACGAGATATTATAAGTTTACAGTTCCAAAAGATATAGGAAATAAGTGGATTAATATATATATAATTAATAGAGATGATAGTGCGATTTATCCGACATTGTACAATAATAAAATGCAAGAATTGGATGCTAGCCGTTATGGAGTTGAAAGAGACGACTCAGTAGTATTTCATAATGCAATAGATGCATCAGCTCATTCAAAAGATATGGTAAAATTAAAAGCGGGGAGTACATATTACCTCAGTGTGTCGAGCTGGGAGGAAAAAGATTTTGAACTTTGTATTAAAACAGTAGCTGATGACAATTGGGGAAGTATTGAAAAAGCACCGGAAATTAAATGTAATACATGGAAAAAAGGTGTATTAGAATATGATGATGATGTTGATAGATATTTTGTAAAACTTCCGAAAGATAAAAAAGAGCACGCATTTATAGTAAGTTCGGACAGAGATATTACGGCAGCGTTTGAAGATGTAAATGGAGTCTATAAAGATGACATTGATATTGATGCAAATGAAACTAATAATGAGTATAGAGAAATCGGTAGAGGACAAAGAGTTTATATTAAAATTGATGGTAGTGAGTATGCAAATTATAAAATCAAAGTAACCTCTCCAACACCAAAGAAAACTATTTCAATCCTAAAAGTATCAAAGTGCAAAAAAGGCATGAAAGTGGTCAAAGGAAAGACAATCAGTAAAGCAAATGTTAAAGTCACAGTTAATGGTAAAGCATACAAGACAGTAAAATCAAATGCAAAGGGTAATTTTGCTGTAAAGACTAAGAAGTTAAAAGCAGGACAAAAAATCAAAGTCACAGTATCCAAGTCCGGATATAAGACAAGGACAAGTGGAACAATTAAAGTAAAAAAGAAATAAGAAAAAATCTACAACAATCAAGGTTGAGTACCAAAAAGGTGATGGGATTAAATCATGGATATCAAATAACAAGAAGATTGTCACAGTAAGCAAGTCAGGAAAAGTTATTGGAAAGAAAAAAGGAAAAGCAGTTCTTACTGTGAAATTGAAAAGCGGTAAAACAGCGAAAGTGAAAGTAACTGTGAAATAGTAATTAAAAAGGAAAACGTTGATAAAGAAACGAGGTACAATTTTATGAAAAAAAGATTCTTAGCCTTAACTCTGGCAGCCCTACTGGCAGTTGAGACAGGCGTGATGGGGAATGCCATTAATGTAAATGCAGGAAGTATGGACGATAAAGGAAACATCTCCCAGGATTCCGGCGAAGAAGTAGTCAAAGAAAAAGAACTGACAGTATCCGATTTCCGACTGGAACTGCCATATGGAATGAATAAAAATCATGTCGGCAAAGGTACAAGTTTTGACGTTGTGATGCGAATAAAAAACCATTCTGACAAGGATATATGGGGAGAAAATATACGGATAGAATGGCAGTATACAGATGTCAATAATGAGAAAACAATTTTTGCATCAAATACGATGAAAGAAGAATATGAAGACGGCGACTATCTTTTTAAAGCAGGTCAGGAGGTAGAGGTTCATTTTCCTGTAAAATTAAAATCAGATATGAAAAATGGCAGCCTGAAATTCTACCGTATTCAATGTGATGCCGAGTATGACAGTGAAGATAGTTGGAGAAATTGGTTTGTATTGCGCAATGGACAGATTCAGTTTTATGATAATGGATATCGCGAAGGCGCAGTAGATTATAATGGCGAGCTGGATTTCAACGTTGATGATACAAAAACAATGGAATTTAAACCAAGTTTTCGCAGTGTAACCATACAGATGCCATATTCGAAAGGCTGTAAACCGGATGTAATAATTGCATACAATTCCAGTAAAGATGCACCGGTGCTTCCAAAATCAGAATATACAGTTACATATAATAAACCAATTACCGGCGTAGGTGATTACAAAATTATAATAAAATTTAAGAATGGCTATAAAGGAACTCTGACGCAGAATCTTCGGGTTATCCCAATGTATCCAGATGTTATTTCCGTAAAAGCTGGCAAAAAGAAGATGGACTTAAAATGGAGATATTATAATAAGGAAGCAGATGGATGTCAGATTCAGTATAGCCAGGACAAGAATTTAAAAAAGAATGTAAAAACAATTAAAACCAAAAAAATTACTTCAAAGAAGATTACCAAATTAAAAGCGAAGAAAAAATATTATGTAAGAATGCGTACCTACAAGAAAGTGAAAGGAAAAACATATGTTTCAAGCTGGACAAAAGTAAAAGCAGTTAAGATTAAGAAATAATTATACAAGAGCCGTTCATATCATTTTGACAGGGAAGATATGAACGGCTCTTACGAAAAAAGAGAAACAAAAAAGAGGAAAAAGAAGAGAAACACAATATTCAGAAATATACTGGTACTTTGCCTGAGCATAACACTCGTATTAGTTATGCCACAGTCACAGGTGGCGCAAGCTGCGGGAAGTAAGCCAACCAGTATGACATTAAACGTATTTCAGAAAACAATAGATATGAACAGTACTTACCAGATCAAAGTGAAAACGGTAAAGCTAAAAAAGAGAAGAGACTATTTGCAGAGTTGAGCATGGAGAGTGAACGGATAATATATTTAACCTGCAGGTAGTTGATAACAAGAGCCAACTATAGTGAAAGAGGTAACAGTTTATGCAAAGTACGAATGATAAAATTCTAAAAAAATGGAAAAACATCCTAAGTATATTGTTAGCGGTCCTGTTAATGAATCAGGGAATTGTGGCAGAAGCCGCACCGGGAGCGCAGACGGCGATATCAAATATGAAGAGTTCAAGTGTGGAGATAACTCAAGACACAGAGACTCAAGAATCCAATTTACAGAAGCCGTCTGACACAGAGATTACCAATTGTATGTCGGTTACAGAAGGCAGGCTGACTATATCGTGGAAAAATGTAGGCAGTGACGGCTATGAACTGGCTCTTTCCAAGAATAAAGATTTTCCGGAAGAGGAGCAGCTTATTTACACATATGGAGCTGAAAGATCAAAAGCTGCGCTAAAAGATCTGGATTATGATGCCATGTATTATTTCCGGGTACGTACCTTTAATGGCGCTGGCGAGAAAAAGATATATTCTCAGTGGTCAGAAGCAAGCTCCTATATAGTAAATGGACATGCATACGTTTGGTATCGGCAGAAAGTGCCAACCTGCACAGAAGAAGGCATGGAATACGAAAAGTGCAAAAGGTGTTGGGAAGAAACCGGACAGACAAGAATAATCCCGGCATTAGGGCATAAATACCATTGGGTGAATGATGGGAAAAATTTATCTTATATTTGCGAAAGATGTAATGAAGTAAAGGAAACAAAACCAGTAATTGTAATGCCACAATCTTTCAGTTTAAATACAGGAAATCAAACGCTGGGTGTAGGAGGTACCTATAAGATTCACCTCAAAACTGTAGTACCGAAAAATGCAGACAAATCCGTTATTTATCAATCAAAAAATAATAAAATTGCAACGGTTAGCAGTAGTGGTATCATAACCGGAAAGAAACCAGGCAAAACAAAGATTGTAGTAACAGCAACGCGAAATAAAAGACTGAAAAAAATTGTCACGATCGAAGTGAAAAATTTGAAACCAACAAAACTTACACTGAATACTAGAGGTGTAAAAGTAAAGTATGGCGATAAATATCAGCTTATCGTAAAAGTAAATCCACGGACGATGCGGTGTCCGGTGATATTTTCTTCGGATAATAAAAAAGTTGCAACCATAGATAAACAAGGCGTGATAAGAGGAAAGAAAGCCGGAACAGCGACGATTATTGCTCGTACAAAGTATAAAAACAAAAAAGGAAAATATTTATATCAAAAATGCAAAGTAAAGGTTTCGCATAATTATAAGCTGATAAAATCAGTAAAACCAACTTGTGAAAAAGATGGTTATAAAAAATATAAATGCGGCTGCTGCAACAAAACATCCACAACGAAATACAAAAAGTTAGGACACAAGTGGAAAACGCTTGAAGAAACAAAGCCGACTTGTGAAAACACCGGGCAAAAGAAAGAAGAGTGCGTTAATTGCCATAAAGTTAGAACGACGTATTTAAAAGCAACAGGTCACGATTATGCTACGATCATCGAACAGAAAAAGCCGACTTGTCAAGAAAAAGGTTATACAGTATATGAATGCAAAAATTGTGACAAAGTCAAAAAAGTAGAAGTTCCGGTTGTAGATCATAAGTATTCCATTACGGTAGAAAAGAAAGAAGCTACGGAAGAGGAAGACGGCTATCTTATCACACAATGCCAATATTGCGGGAAAACAAAAAGACAAACACTTACAGTAGACAGGACTTACACCATAGACCTCGGTGACGGAAAGACAACAACTGTTGTTGGACATTACGAAAGAGAAATGGAAGAAGAAATGTTTAATGCTGTAAATCAATATAGAAGAGAAAATAATATACCAGAATTAAAAAAAGGTAGTGATAAATTAAAAACTGCTGCTGATATTCGTGGATATGAAATTAGTTATTATTTTGCACACTATCGACCAAATGGTAAAAGAGCACTTGTATCTTTCGCACATACAACACATTGTTGTGGTGAAAATATTGCAAGAGGACAAATATCTGTTGAAAAAGCAATGCGTGATTTTAAAAATTCATCTAAACACAATGCACTAATGTTATTAACAGATCCAGATACTTTATCTGTTAGTGTTTTTGCAAAATATGAAGGAACTGTAAATGGTAAAAAACAATATTCTTTACATTATGTTCAATTTTATGGAAGATATCTTTATTCTTGGCAAAAATAATCAATCATACACATTTCGTGAAATTATTTCACGAAATGTGTATTTCTTTTTTGAAAAAATATCCAAAAAAACTAGAACCAGGCTTCAAAAAATCTGTGAATCTCTTGAAATATTCCCGTAACCGTGTATAATAAACTTTGTTCGGTAATTTTGAACATAAAGTATAGTAATAGAAAACTTCAGGACGAAAATATATCCCGGAGGTGATAGGGTGGATATCGGAAAAAAATTGAAAGAACTGCGTTTGCAAAATGACCTGACGCTGAATGATCTGGCATCCAGAAGCGAGCTGTCAAAAGGCTTTCTGTCCCAGGTGGAGAGGAATCTGACAACGCCGAGTATCGCAACGCTGGAAGATATTCTGGAAGCGCTTGGAAGTAATCTGTCAGACTTTTTCCATGAGGAAGAAGAGCATCAGATTGTATTCGGACAGCAGGATTTTTTCGTGGATGAACAGGAAGGTTTTCAGATTGAGTGGATTGTGCCTAATGCACAAAAGAACCAGATGGAGCCTATTATTTTAACATTGGCGCCACATCAGAAAAGCCGGGAAGTGTCGGCGTTTCAGGGAGAAGAATTTGGCTATGTATTAAAAGGCAGCATAACAATTGTGCGTGGCAAGAAGAAATATAAAGTAAAGGCGAAGGAAACGTTTTATATGGATGGTTCCAGAAGCCATTATTTATATAATCATGGGAGCGGGGAAGCAAAAGTATTGTGGATTACCAACCCGCCGATGTTTTAAACAGACGAGAACGATAAAAGGCTGAGATATTATAGCTGACAGATTATAGAAGGGAGACGTGAGATGGAAGAGAATAAGATCATTGAATTCCGCAACATTGTCAAAAGTTTTGACAGCCAGGTTGTGTTAAAAGGAATCAATCTTGACATTTATGAAAATGAATTTGTAACACTGCTCGGGCCAAGTGGCTGCGGTAAGACAACACTTCTTCGGATTCTGGGAGGATTCCTGGAAGCAGACGAAGGAAGTGTGATTTTTGATGGCGAGGAGATCAGTAATAAGCCGCCGTATGAGCGGGAACTGAACACGGTGTTTCAGAAATACGCACTCTTTCCACATCTGAGTGTTTATGAAAATATTGCATTTGGGCTTAAGATAAAAAAAGTCGGAAAAGACATCATTGACCAGAAAGTCATGAAGATGTTAAAGCTTATCGGACTGGAAGGATTTGAAAACAAGAATACAACACTGCTCTCAGGAGGCCAGCAGCAGCGTGTTGCAATTGCAAGAGCGCTTGTCAATGAGCCGAAAGTGTTGCTTCTTGATGAGCCACTTGCTGCGCTTGACCTGAAACTCAGAAAAGAGATGCAGTATGAGTTGAAACGGATCCAGCAGGAGGTCGGTATCACCTTTATTTTCGTAACACATGATCAGGAAGAGGCACTTACGATGTCGGATAAGATTGTTGTTATGAAAAATGGTGAGATCCAGCAGATCGGTTCGCCGCAGGATATTTACAATGAACCGGCAAACCGTTTCGTAGCGAACTTTATCGGTGAAAGCAACATTTTATCAGGAACGATGATTGATGATTATAAAGTCATGTTTGATGATATTGTATTTGACTGCGTGGATTATGGATTTAAGAAGAATGAAAAAGTAGACGTTGTCATCCGTCCGGAAGATATTGATATTGTAGATGTAAAAGACGGCAAGATGACCGGAGAAGTTTTGAGTGTGCTGTTCAAAGGTGTTCATTATGAAATCATGGTGGAGACAGTTCCGGGAACCAGCGTTACGGTAAATATGCGTGTCATCCGCAACCACGAAGTGACAAGTGAAGACGGGAAAGAAAAAATCAGTGCAAACAACTTCTACGTTGATGTTGACGATGTGGAAGAAATGGATGATAAAGAGATTATCGCGTTCTCCAATGCGCAGGCATGGGAAGTAGAGACAGATGATTATATATCCATTGCAAAAGTAGAATATGAACTGGAGAAAGAAGAAGGACAGTATCCGGTTACATTTACAACCGCAGATGGAACAAGCATCGAGAGAACGATCTTTGTAGTCAACCAGCCGTTCGTTAAGAATGAAAAGGCAAATGAAGCGGTTATGGCGTTCAACTTCTTCAAAACAGTAGATGAGATCAATGATTCACAGGCATTGGATACAGATCTGAAAACATGGGCAAATGCACAGGGCTGGAAGTTAAGTGATGAAGATCAGAGTGTGGACATCAGTGTAGATTATGACTTTGAACCGGAAGAAGTGACAGAAGGTGTATATCAGATCACATTTTCAACAACTGGTCGCGAATTTAAGATCCATACAACTGATTATTCGGAGGAAGGACAGGAGGTCGGCCTGACATTCTTCCCGGAAGATATTCATGTCATGTCAAAGGTGGTGTACTAGATGAAACGTTTTCAGCAGCTTGCATGGCCGTATATCGTGTGGGCAGTGATGATGCTTGTTCTTCCGATGGCACTGATCGCACTGTATTCTGTAATGAATCAAGGCAACAGCATCATTTCTTTCTCGTTCACACTGGAACATTATGCCAAATTTTTTACCGATCCGGATTTCTTATTAATCCTCTGGCGTTCCATACTGATTGCGGTGAAGACAACCGTTTTATGTCTGCTTCTCGGCTATCCGATCGCATATTATATAGCAAGAAGCACAGAAAAAGTACAGAATATATTGATTTTATGCATTACACTGCCGATGTGGATCAACATGCTTGTGCGAACATACGCATGGATCGGACTTCTGAGCAACGGTGGTATTTTTCAGAAAATACTTGGATTTTTCGGACTTGGAAATGTAGAGTTTCTCTATACAGAGGGCGCCGTACTGCTCGGTATGGTATATAACTTCCTTCCGTTTATGATCCTGCAGATCCAGACGTCCTTAAGCAAGATGGATTATTCGCTGATCGAAGCGAGTGCGGATCTCGGGGCCAGTCCCGCACAGACTTTCCGCAGAATTACTTTGCCACTTTCCATGCCGGGAGTAATTAATGGAATTACGCTTGTATTCCTTCCGGCAGTCAGCTCGTTCTTTATTCCGAAGCTGCTTGGAGGCGGTCAGTATTTCCTCATCGGAAATATGATCGAAAACCAGTTTATCACAGTCGGAGAGTGGAATTTCGGAAGTGCGGTGTCTATGATCATGGCGATTATTATGATGCTTCTGATGATGGCTGTACGGAAAGTGGAGCAGCATAATCAGGGCGGAAAGGGGGTATAAAAGATGAAACAAAAGAAACGACGGATCGGGAAGATCTTGATGGTACTTTCAGTCATCTTTTTCTACCTTCCGATATTATATATGATTATTTTTTCATTTAACGATGGAAAATCACTGACAAGCTTTACCGGATTTTCACTGCGCTGGTACCGGCATATGCTGGATTCCAGCGATATGATGGAGGCGCTCTCTACAACATTCAGTGTGGCGGTGCTGGCTACAATTATTTCCACAATTGTAGGAACAATTTCTGCAATTGGAATAAGTAAGTCAAAAAAAGTTGTGCGTGATCTGATGGATCAGGTCAATAATCTGCCGCTTATGAACCCGGAAATTGTAACAGCGATTGGATTTATGCTGTTATTTATCACATTCCGTGTGGAAAAAGGCTATGTGACGATGCTGCTTGCGCACATTGCATTCTGTATCCCATATGTCATGCTTTCCGTGATGCCGAAGATCCGCTCACTGGATCCGAACCTGGCAGATGCGGCAATGGACCTTGGGGCAACACCGTGGCAGGCACTGACGAAAGTTATTGTGCCACAGATCACACCGGGAATCGTGTCCGGAGCACTGATTGCATTTACCATGTCCGTAGATGATTTTATCATTTCTTATTTCGTAACCGGACGAGGTGTAAAGAACTTAAGTATTATGGTGTATACAATGAGCAAACGAGTGAATCCGAGCATTAACGCGATTTCTACGCTTGTTGTTGTGATTATTACGATCGTACTTCTGGTGATCAATATCATGCCAATGCTGGCAAGCAAAAGAAAGAAGACAGATGTAGTCAGAAGAAGGAGAATGTGGATACCGGTCACAGCCGTCTGTGCGGCGCTGGTTGCGGTCATATGTGTTGCGCAGTTCGGCGGAGCACAGAACAAACGTCCGTTTGAAGGACAGACACTCAGGATTTATAACTGGGGAGAATATGTCGGTGAACATATCATTCAGGACTTTGAAAAAGAAACCGGTGCGAAAGTTATGCTGGAGAACTTTGATTCCAATGAACAGATGTACATCAAAGTCGCAAATAAAGAAGCGTATGATATTCTCGTTCCGAGTGATTATATGATTGAGCGTCTGATTTCCGAAGGATATTTACAAAAACTGGATAAATCAAAGCTGACCTGTATGGATAAGCTGAATAAAGCGGTCAAAGGACTGCCGTATGATCCGAAAAATGAATATTCGGTTCCGTATTTCTGGGGAACTGTCGGGATTGTCTATGACAAGACAAAGGTATCCGAAGAAGATTTGAAAAAAGAAGGATATAACATTTTCCTGGATCAGAAATACAAAGGAGATATTTACCTGTATGATTCAGAGAGAGATTCTTTCATGATGGCGTTAAAGTCACTTGGATATTCGATGAATACCAGTGATCAGGGAGAGATTGATAAGGCTTACCAGTGGCTTCTGAAATGCGTGGGAACGATGAAGCCGGAGATCGTGACGGATGAGATCATCGATAATATGGCACAGGCGAGAAAAGCGCTGGGACTTATCTATTCCGGAGATGCAACTTATGTCATGGCGGAAAATCCGAAAATGGGATACTATCTTCCAGACAGCGGAACAAACCAGTGGTCCGATGCGATGGTTATTCCGAAAAATGCCAAAAACGTTGATCTTGCGCATGCATTTATCAATTATGCAAGTGACTACGACGGCGCATATGATAACTCCAGCTATGTTGGCTATACATCTGCCAACAAAAAGGTTATGGAGGATTTACACGGCAAAGGTGGCGAGTTCGAAGGAATCGACGCATATATTCCGAGAACGGATAATAAAAAAGATGAAGTCTTTGAATACAATGAGAAGACGAAGAAGATCATCAGCAATCTGTGGAGCAAAGTGAAGATTGCAGCAAGTAATAAGTAGATAGGTTTTTTGCACATCCAATATATGTAAGTATTGGCAATGGAAAAGATTGCTGCAGGTAATAAGTGAATAGAGATTCTCGGATTAAGGAATGGACTGAGAAAAGGAATAAGAGCCTGACTTTAAAGTGATAATCCATAAAATAATGGAAATAGCTTAAGAAAGTTCAGGCTCTTGTAGTATGCATTATTAATATAACCTATATAACCGTTGGTAGTATGCTGAGGAATTTGAAAATTACGTATTAATATAGTTCATACGGCTTCGAAAACATTGTTTTTTACATCATGTGAACTACATATTTTCAGAAAATATCGCCGTACTCCGTTTCAGAATTCCTTTCATATATGCAATTGCAGTTCCGTAGTTTGTGATTGGTACACCGGCATCTTCTGCACATTTCAGACGGTATTTCATTTCACGCTCATTCAGTGTGCATCCACCACAGTGGATAATTAATTGATACTTATCCACATCCGGTGGAAATTCTGTTCCGCTCTTGAAATCAAATTCCACATTTTCCCCCGTGTATTCACGAATCCAGTTCGGAAGCTTTACCGTTCCGATATCTTCACACTGACGGTGGTGTGTACAGCCCTCACAGATGAGGATACGGTCACCGTCTGAAAGTTTATCAAGTGCACGGGCACCGCGTACAACCGTATCCAGATTTCCTTTATATCTTGCAAATAAGATTGAAAAAGAAGTAAGCGGTATATCGGCAGGTGTCAGCTTGGAGACTTTTGCAAATGCCTGGCTGTCAGTGATGACAAGCGAAGGCTTTGTCCCGAGCTTTTTTAGGGTTTCTTCCAGCTCGGAATCCCTTGTAACAATCGCCGTAGCACCACAGTCTAAAATATCCCGGATTGTCTGCTGCTGTGGGAGAATCAACCTGCCTTTTGGCGCGGCCTTATCGATCGGAACGACAAGCACAACAAAATCTCCGGGGTGGATCAGATCTGCTACGATCCGGCGGTCATTGTCATCGGACGGGGCAAGGGAAGTAATCTTTTCTTTCAACTCATAAATGTGATCCATATCAGAGGCACTGACAAAAAAAATCAGATCTTCCTGGATACCGTATTTTTCAGCAGTTTGTCTGCGAAGTGCTGTTATGGAAGTATTTGGTGCGGAAGTGATTCTGTAACCGTCTGTATTTTGGATCTGCGTATCACTGGTAAGCAGATCCGTCTTATTAAACACAAGCAGAAATGGAATCTCTTTCGCATGGATTCGTTTTAAGATAGCCTCATCTTCCGGTGTCATACCAAGAGTGGCATCCATAACAAGAACAGCAATATCTGTTTTATTCAATATCTGATAAGCCTTCTGCACACGGAGCGCTCCAAGTTCGCCCTCGTCATCAAGCCCCGGTGTGTCAATCATGACAACCGGACCAAGCGGAAGAAGCTCCATCGCCTTTAAAACCGGATCAGTGGTCGTTCCCTTTACATCTGATACAATCGCCAGATCCTGCCCGGTCATGGCATTGATCACACTGGATTTTCCGGCATTCCTGCGTCCGAATATCCCGATGTGTACACGCTCTGCGGAAGGTGTATTGTTCATACTCATAAAGAAATCCTCCTTCTGTGGATAAATTGTGTGGATGAGTTGTGGATAAACAAAAGGTAAAAAAAGGGGACGGGGATTTTCTAGAAAAGCCCCGTCCCCTTTTTTAAAATCTAAAATCGCGGCGGTTATCTTCGCGGATAAGTTTTAAATTCTCCAGTACCGTCTTGCGTACCTGCTCATTCGGAACATTCAACACTTCCTTATCGATCAGCTTGTCACCGATCGCTTTCGTTGCCGGTGAAGCGTAGTCCATTAAGTACTCTTCCAGTGTCATAAGTGCATTCGGGTGGCAGCAGTTCTGGATCTGTCCACTCTTACACAGAGACATGAAGCGGTCGCCGGTTCTTCCGGCACGGTAACAGGCAGTGCAGAAACTTGGGATATAATCCATCTGCATCAGCCACTGTACGACTTCGTCCAGCGTACGGTTGTCAACGACATCAAACTGTTCGGATTTTGCATCTTCCGGTTCCGGTTCACAATATCCACCAACGCTGGTCTTGGAACCACCACTGATCTGGGAAATACCAAGGTGAAGAACACGTTCACGGGTGTTCATTCCTTCACGTGTGGAAATGATCATGCCTGTGTACGGAACCGAGATGCGGATACATGCAACAATTTTTGCAAATGTATCATCATCGATTCCATTTGTAAATGAGCTGGAATCAATATCATCTGCATCACGCAGTCGCGGCACGCTGATCGTGTGCGGACCAACGCCGAATGCAGCTTCCAGATGTTCTGCATGCATCAGAAGTCCGGCAAATTCATAGCGGTATTTATCCAGTCCGAAGAGCACACCGATACCAACATCATCTACACCGCCTTCCATGGCACGATCCATAGCTTCTGTATGATAGTTGTAATCGTGTTTCGGTCCTGTCGGATGTAACTGCAGATAACTTTCTTTGTGATAAGTCTCCTGGAAAAGAATGTAAGTGCCGATTCCGGCTTCTTTTAACAGACGGTAGTTATCGACTGTCGTTGCGGCAATATTAATATTGACACGGCGGATTGCACCGTTTTTATGCTTGATATCGTAAATCGTTTTGATGGATTCCAGATAATAATCCATTGTATTGTGCACAGGATCTTCACCCGCTTCCAGTGCCAAACGTTTGTGCCCCATATCCTGCAGTGCGATAACCTCTCTGCGGATCTCTTCCTGTGTTAACTGCTTTCTGGCAATGTGTTTATTTTTCATATGGTACGGACAGTAAGTACAGCCGTTGATACAGTAGTTGGATAAATATAGCGGTGCAAAAAGTACAATACGGTTTCCGTAAAAATCTTTTTTGATCTGTTCGGCGAGCCGGAAGATTTTCTCATTCAGCTCGTCATCCTGACAGGCTAACAGAACAGAAGCTTCTTTGTGAGATAAGCCCTTTCTTAAAGAAGCTTTTTTGATCAATGATTCGATCAGTTCTTTATTGTTTTTGTTTTCATCTGCATAAGCAAGTGTTTCTAAGATTTCCTCGTGGTTGATAAAATCATCCGCGCATTTTGAATTTACATCATACATGATATGTTCCTCCATAAAATAAGTTGTTAAATGTTCAACGAGTCACCTCTCGAAGTGACAATATTGTAACCGATAGATTTCATGCGACGTTCCAGACAGAAACGACATTCCGCGGCTTCATCTCCGGTACAGATTTTGTTATCGTACAGTGAATAATCCTTGCGGACACTCACCGGCGACAGATTTGGCATTACGACATTGGCGCCTGCCTGGATCCCCAGTTCCCGCCCCTTCGGATGGATCGTGCCAAGCGCTGTTGTGGCAGGAAGCAGCACTTTCGGGAGCATCAGTCTCAAAAGTCCCAGCATAAAAAGTGTCAGTTCCAGCGTTCCGGCTTTTTCATCGGCAAATGGCGTATCGTGGTGTGGAATAAATGGTCCGATGCCGATCATATGCGGATTCAGCTTCTTAATAAATAGAAGATCCTCAGCCAGATGTTCCGCTGTCTGATATGGTGAACCGACCATAAAACCGGTTCCCACCTGATACCCAATGTCTTTTAAATCCCACAGACATTGCTGACGGTTCGCGGCACTTAGCGAAGCAGGATGCAGCTTCGCATAATGAGCGGCATTTGCAGTCTCGTGACGGAGCAGGTAGCGGTCAGCACCTGCGTCATAATAAGCCTGATAGCTTTCACGGGATTTTTCACCGATGGAAAGCGTCAGTGCGCAGTCAGGGTATAATTCCTTGATCCGTGAAATGATGTGTACCAGCTTCTCATCTGTGTAAAATCCATCCTCACCGCCCTGCAGGACAAAGGTGCGGAAACCAAGCTTATAACCGGTCCCGCAGCAGGAGAGAATGTCCTCTTCGCTTAAACGGTACCGTTTTGCGTTAGAATTACTCTTTCGTATACCGCAGTAAAGGCAGTCGTTTTTGCAATAATTGGTAAACTCGATCAGTCCCCGGACATATACGTCGTGATCGTAATAGTGGTGCCGTTCTTCGCGGGCAAGTGCGAAGAGATATTCGGCAAGTTCGACATTTCGCCCCTCAATCAGCTCTACCCATTCCTCTTTCGTAAGCGCCTGTTCTTTTTTCAGTTTGTCGATCAGCATTTTCAAATGTTCCATAATTTTACACTAAAAAACCTGACGCACATGGCGTCAGGCAGAGTTAGCTTAAAAAGGGGTTACAAGACTCCTTTCTTTAAACGGCATTGAAAATGCACTTACGTTCTGAACGCCTTTTTGCGCAGGGTTACTCCTTTGCAATTAGTACGAATGTATTGTGATTATACCATGAACATAAAACTTTCACAATGAAAATATAGTCACTTTCCACAAAATCTGTTATAATACCAGTCAGCATAAGTAGGAGAAAAGAAATGTTTGGATATGTAACGGCTCACGAACCAGAGCTGAAAGTAAAAGAATTTCATAAATATAAAGGGTATTACTGCGGACTCTGTCAGCAATTGAAGAGAAATTATGGGCATCTCGGACAGCTTACGCTGACCTACGATATGACATTTTTGATCATTATACTGACTTCTTTGTATGAGAAAGAGCCGGATGTAACCAGAGGCAGATGCAAGGTTCATCCATTTAAAAAGCAATTATTTTTAAATAATGAATTTACTGAATATGCAGCAGATATGAATCTGATCCTGGCATATTATCACCTGGTTGATGACTGGGAGGACGAGCACAAAGCTTCTGCGTTGATCGGAAGCAAGGCATTAAAACGCCGTGTGCAAAAGGCAATTCAAAAATATCCAAGGCAGTGCCGGGTGATCAGAGAAGAACTGCAGAACTTAAGCATTTATGAGAAGAACGGATCGACAATGATTGATGAGCCGGCCGGATGTTTTGGCAGGCTTATGGCAGAAATCTTTATCTATAGAGAAGATCACTGGGCAGAAAAATTAAGATGCATGGGATTTTACCTTGGTAAATATATTTATATTATGGATGCTTATGACGATCTGGATAATGATTTGAAAGAAGGCAGCTATAATCCACTGAAAAATATCTGTAGGGAGCCGGATTATGAAGAACGTTGCCGGAATATGCTTTGCATGATGCTCGGTGAAGCAAGTGCGGCATTTGAACAGCTCCCGCTGCTTGTAGACATAGACATTTTACGGAATATATTATATGATGGAGTGTGGAAGCGTTACAGAAAGCTTCAGGAGCAAAAAGAAAAGAAGACAACAGAAGAGCAACAAGACAGGAAAGAATAAGAGGTTAGAAAATGAACAAAAATCCATATGACGTACTTGGTGTATCACCGGAAGCCACGGATGACGAAATAAAAAAAGCATACAGAGAACTTTCAAGAAAGTACCATCCAGATGCGAATGTAGACAATCCGCTCAAGGATCTTGCAGAAGAGAAATTCAAAGAAGTGCAGGAAGCGTATGACACGATTGTAAAAGAACGTGAAAATGGTGGTGGTTATCATTACGGATATGGGAATGCCGGAAGTTATACTACAGGAAGCGGTAGCTATGGAAATAGTGGCTATGGCGGTGCGGGCAGTACGACTAATGTAGAGCGTCAGGCAGTTTATAATTTTATCAATAATCGTCGTTATCAGGAGGCACTGAACCTGCTGAACCGTATGGAAGATCGAAATGCAGAATGGTATTATTTGAGTGCGGCAGCGAATGCGGGGATGGGAAACAATGTCCTTGCGCAGGAGCATGCAGCAAAAGCAGTAAATATGGAACCAAATAATTTACAGTATCGTCAGCTTATGAATCAGTTAAGCTATGCCGGCAGACAGTATCAGTCAAATCCGTACGGTGGCAGTTATGGTTCTGCGGGGACTTGCAGTACCGGAAATTTTTGCTGTGATCTCTGGCTTGCGGATACTATGTGTGAATGTATGGGAGGCGATCTTTGCACATGCATGTAAGAACGCGGAAACTGGCATTTGCAGGCCTGATGCTTGCAGTGACCATTGTGTGCCTGTATCTGGGCAATATCATAGAAAGCAATACGCTGTTCCTTCTTGCCGGGGCATCGTATTTTGTTGGAATTGTGTATCGGGAGGCAGGAGCGAAGATGAGTTTGGCATTTTATGTGGGCGCACTCATTCTTGGCTTTTTGGTGACACCGAATAAATTTTACATCCTTACTTACGCGGCAATGGGATTGTACATTTTATTTAACGAGTGGGCATATTTCAAAATCCGCAAAAAAGAAAATATACGCAGACAGTCAGTGGCTTTCTGGATTGTCAAGTATCTGGTATTTAATGTTATGTATCTTCCGGGGATCTGGTTTTTTCAGAAATTATTATTTGCAAGAACGCTTCCGGTATGGATGTTTGCGGGTGTTGTGGCAGCGGGACAGATTGCATTTTTCCTGTATGACAGAGCTTATGAATATGTACAGGGCAGCTTGTGGAATAAGATAAGAAATCGGTGGTAATAAAGCCGGGCTTTAGCAGAAAAAAGATAAGACCCCGTGGTAAATGTACGAAAGGGGAAGCAATCATGGCAGCAAAAAAAGAAACGGAATACATTACACATGCGTTTGAACCGGTATTTGACAGCCATTCAAAAATATTAATGCTTGGGACGATGCCGTCTCCAAAATCGCGGGAAAATGGATTTTATTACGGACATCCGCGCAATCGATTCTGGAAAGTCATTGCGGATGTATGTAAAGAGCCGATGCCGGAGACGATCGAAGAGAAGAAAGCACTTGCGTTGAAGCACGGAATTGCCATATGGGATGTGCTGGCAGGATGCGAGATCCACGGCGCGGATGATGCCTCTATAAAAAATCCGACACCAAACGATATGCACCGGATACTGGATTATGCACCAATCGAACAGATTTATGCAACCGGAACAAAGGCAGCGCAGTTATACAGACGCTACTGTGAAGCGCAGACAGGAATGGAAATCATACAGCTTCCGTCCACCAGCCCGGCAAACTGCAGGACGAGCTATGAACAGCTGTATGAAGCATACGCCGGGATACGACTATATTTACGGAGTGATATTCATGACAAAAGAAGAAAAAGTCAGCCGTTTAATTCAATATTTAAAAAATGAAAACAGAAGCTACGATACCCTTGCAGAACCGGTGGATTCTGTGGGAAAACGCAGACTCTTAAGAAGTCTGATGAATGTCCGTTTTCCGGGACCGGCTTTAAATGGTTATATGGAATTACAGGATGAACTGCTTACAGAAGAAGCACAGGAAAAAGGCCTTGTAAAGGTCGAAGAACTGCCGACGGCGGCAGAAGAATTCGGAATCGGGCAGGTGCGTAATGCAGATCGGATGAGCCTGTGGCGCGGTGATATTACGAGACTTCAGGCAGATGCAATCGTTAATGCAGCAAACAGCCAGCTTCTCGGATGTTTTGTTCCATGTCATGGTTGCATAGATAATGCGATCCATTCGGCAGCAGGAATCCAGCTCCGTAATGCCTGTGCAGAGCTGATGGAAGAACAGGGACACGAAGAGCCGACCGGCAAAGCAAAGATCACACCGGGCTATAATCTCCCGGCGGCGCATGTCATCCATACAGTCGGACCGATCGTCGGACTCAAGGTAACAGAAAAACAAAAAGAAGAATTAAAATCCTGCTATGTAAGCTGTCTGAAACTGGCAGAAAAAGAAGGACTGAAAAATATTGTATTTTGCTGTATATCAACCGGAGAATTCCATTTTCCGAATAAACTGGCAGCAGAGATCGCAGTCGATACAGCAGACCGTTTCCTGACCGGTTCGAAGCTGGAGCGTGTTGTATTTAATGTATTCAAAGAAGAAGATTACAATATTTACAAAAAACTGTTCAAGAAGGCATTATTATAACATATAAAAGCTGTCTTTAAAGGGCTTATAATCGTTTATAAAAAGCCAGAATGAGAAGCTTTGAAAAAATCAAAAAGAAAATTTGAAAAATAAATTTGAAAAAATATCAAAAAAGTATTGACATATGAAAGCATATGCAATATAATAAATTTTGCTGTGAGACAGTAACACAGTTACAAAACAGCAAATGTGGGCGTAGCTCAGCTGGATAGAGCGTTTGGCTACGGACCAAAAGGTCGGGGGTTCGAATCCTCTCGCCCACGTTTAAAAGCACTTCAGAGAGAAGTGCTTTTTTTATATAATAGGAAATTACATTTCCTATTATATAAAAAGCCTCTGGCAGGATGCGCACTGCGGCGTACAATGATGATGTCGCAAGCGACCCCCGCAGGCGCTAGAATGTGCCAAGGCAACATTCTTTGTTCTATTTCATCAGAAACATCACAGGTGGATTCTTCGCCGGTATTTCCTAAGAGTAATAAATGAACAGATACAATGGAAACGCACATTGATAATTGTATAAAGGCTTTGTGCTATGGTATAATATCACCATAGCATTACTTAAAGTACATACATCTAAGATACAAAGTCTTTATGGAATTAGAACTGGTATTGTAGTTGTATTAATATTGGAGAATTCTGTTAACAGCAGGAGCGGAAAATAACGAGAGGCAGAGAAGATGAGTAACGGAAAGAAATATGTCATGGCACTGGACGCGGGGACAACAAGTAACCGGTGCATTTTATTTAATGAAAAGGGTGAGATCAAGAGTCTTGCACAGAAGGAATTTACACAGTATTTTCCAAAACCGGGCTGGGTGGAGCACGATGCGAACGAGATATGGTCCACACAGCTTGGAGTTGCGGTAGAGGCAATGAGCAAGATCGGTGCCGAAGCGGAAGATATTGCAGCAATTGGAATTACGAATCAGAGAGAGACGGTTGTCGTATGGGACCGGACAACCGGAGAACCGATCTGTCCGGCAATCGTATGGCAGTGCCGAAGAACTGCCGAATATTGTGACGGATTGAAAGAACAGGGGCTGACAGATAAGATCAGAGAGAAGACAGGACTGATCATTGATGCCTATTTTTCCGGAACGAAGATTCGCTGGATCTTAGAAAATGTAGAAGGGGCAAGAGAAAAAGCGGAGAATGGGGAATTGCTGTTCGGTACGATCGAGACATGGCTGATCTGGAAACTGACAAAAGGAAAAGTCCATGTAACCGATTATTCCAACGCATCCCGGACGATGTTATTTAACATCAATACATTGTCGTGGGATGAGGAAATATTACAAATACTTGATATCCCGGCATCTATGCTTCCGGAAGTGAAGCCTTCAAGCTGTGTTTACGGTTATGCGGATTCACAGTTCCTTGGTGGGAAGATCCCGATCGCAGGAGCGGCAGGTGACCAGCAGTCAGCACTTTTTGGACAGACTTGCTATCAGCCGGGAGAAGCGAAGAATACATATGGAACCGGATGTTTCCTTCTGATGAATACAGGAGAGAAACCCGTATTTTCCCAGAATGGGCTTGTTACAACAATTGCATGGGGACTGGATGGTAAAGTGAATTACGCATTAGAGGGTTCTATTTTTATCGGTGGTGCGGCAATTCAGTGGTTACGCGATGAGATGCGTCTTATCGATGCGTCCGAAGATTCCGAATATATGGCACAGAAAGTTCCGGACACAGGCGGATGTTATGTTGTACCGGCATTTACCGGACTTGGAGCGCCGCACTGGGATCAATATGCAAGAGGAACAATCGTAGGACTGACACGTGGTGTGAACAAATATCATGTGATCCGTGCCACACTGGAATCTATAGCATATCAGGTCAATGACGTATTAAAAGCGATGGAGGCAGATTCTGGTATTCATCTAAGCAAATTAAAAGTAGACGGCGGCGCAAGTGCTAATAATTTCCTTATGCAGGCAGAGGCAGATCTGACAGGAGCACCGGTAGAACGGCCGGAATGTGTGGAGACAACTGCAATGGGAGCAGCATATCTGGCAGGAATTGCGGTCGGATACTGGAAAGACAAAGAAGATGTCCGGAAAAATCGGGCAGTGGATCATATATTTACACCGGCGATTACAGAAGAAGAACGGAAGAAGAGATTAAAAGGCTGGAATAAAGCAGTCCGCTACGCTTTTGACTGGGCGAGAGATGAGGAGTAGAACGAAAAGATATGGAGAAAAAAGTAGAAGTATTTCATTTTAATTGTGAGGTTTGTAAAAATCATTGCAGTCTGACTGTAGAGGCCGAGGGCGGACAGGTATTTAATGTAACGGGGAACGGTTGTCTGCGCGGATTAGCCTATGCACAGTCTCATCTGCCTGAAGGAAAGGAGAGATAAATTATGAAAGGAAATGTAATTGTAGGACAGTCGGGAGGACCGACAGCGGCAATCAACTCAAGTCTGGCGGGTGTTTACCGCACGGCAAAAGATCGTGGAGCAAAGAAAGTGTATGGAATGCTGCACGGAATTCAGGGATTAATGCAGGAAAAATACATTGATCTGTCGGATCATATCAAGACAGAGCTTGATGCGGAGCTGTTAAAACGTACACCGGCAGCGTTTTTAGGATCCTGCCGTTATAAACTGCCTGCAATCCACGAAGATCAGAGCGTCTATGAGAAGATTTTTGCAATCCTGGATAAGCTTGACATAGAAGCATTTATCTATATCGGTGGAAATGATTCCATGGATACGATCAAAAAATTATCTGATTATGCGATCATTACCGGACATCCGACACGTTTCGTAGGCTGCCCGAAGACTATCGATAATGACTTGGCGCTGACGGATCATACACCGGGATTTGGAAGTGCGGCAAAATATATCGGAACGTCTATGAAAGAGATCATCCGTGACAGTTTCTGCCTGGAATACAGCAAAGGGCTGGTATCCATTGTAGAGATCATGGGAAGAAACGCAGGCTGGCTTACCGGTGCTTGTGCGCTTGCGGCAGGCGAAGACTGCGAAGGACCGGATATGATCTATCTGCCGGAGCTGCCATTTGACATTGCTGAATTTGGCAGACGTGTGCGTGAACTGCTCGAGAAGAAGCCATCCGTAGTTGTCGCTGTATCGGAAGGAATACGAACAGCAGATGGCAAATATGTATGTGAACTTGGAAACAGCGTTGATTTTGTTGATGCATTCGGTCACAAACAGTTATCCGGTACAGCTTCTTATCTTGCAAGCTATATTGCGGGCGAGATCGGATGCAAGACACGTGCCATTGAGTTAAGCACTTTGCAGAGATCTGCGTCCCACTGTTCATCCAGAGTAGATATTCTGGAAGCTTATCAGGTAGGCGGTGCGGCAGTGAAAGCAGCAGATGAAGGAGATTCCGGTAAAATGGTTGTTCTACAGCGACTTTCCGATGATCCTTATCAGTGTGGAACCGAAGTCAAAGATGTTCACAAGATTGCCAATGACGAGAAATTAGTTCCGAGAGAGTGGGTTACTGAAGACGGAACATATGTCACCGGCGAATTTATTTCTTATGTAAGACCGTTGATCCAGGGAGATGTGTCACCGGTCATGGTAGATGGTATTCCACGTCATTTGTATACACCAAAAGAACTGAGTCAACGCTAGGCATAGATGTATTCTATAATTAATTGAATATATAAAAATAACTTATTTTATTAAATTGTATGAAAATGCTATAATATAGCTAGAATGTGATTGACAATAGCACCTTCTCCAGATGTCTTCCCCGGCATTTGTGAGAAGGCGCTTTTCGTTACTATAGCATCCGGAGGAAGCTGTCGGTAGATTTATGGTTGCGGAAGAAAAAATGCTTGCATTTTAGAAATAAATCCAGTATGATAAGAATCACTCAATAAGTCTTAGAGAGTCAAAGGAAATTCTAAATAATAATTTAGTCAGATCAAAATCTAACACAAAACTCAAAGTAAAGTGTCAATTAAAATCCAATACGAAACTCAAAGTAAAGTGTCAATTAAAATCCAATACAAAACTCAACATAAAATTTCATAAAAAGGAGAACAACATGACATATGAACAAGGATACGATGTACTCCGTCTGATCGAACACAGCGAGAGTTGTTATGTCAGTTCGGAGTATGTAAGAGGAAGAACGCTCATCCGTTATATACGGGAAGAAAAAGAGATAGAGAAAGAACAGTTATTTGCATGGATGCGTAAGATGGCAGGAACGCTTGCGTGTGTGCACAAGTGCAGGGGTGCACCTTGTTATCAGTATGTGAATCCATACAGCATGATCATAGCAGAAGATGAGGAATTATATTTCCTTGATCTGAAGGCGGCATCCAACCAGGAGATGCTGATCCGTATGCAGAAGCGGACTATAAGAGAGCATTTCCTGCCGGAGGAAGAAGCCTACTATCAGCGCGCGAGTGTTACATTAGACTTGTACGGACTGGCACGCACGTATCAATATTTACTGGCAGAGACAGAAGTTTTGCCAGATCTTAACAAAAAGGAAATTCTGAAACTGGAAAAGATTATTTCCAGATGTCTGAACCGGCAGTCAAAGAAAGCCTGTCAGTCTGCGCAGGAAATTAAGCGCATGATTCCATCATACAAAAACGAAGAAGAAAAAGAACGATCAAAAGGAAAATATTTTCGTAAATGGCTCTATATAGCTGCAGCAGTAGTTGTAATCATACTTGGGCGAAGTATCTTTGCCGGAAATTCCCATTCTACAAATTCATATTCGGAAAAATCCCATGCTATAAATTCCGGGAACGATGTAAAAGCAGCAGAAACCAAAACAGGGTTAGATGAAAAAGAGGCTGCAGCATACACAGCCGGTAAAAAAGAAACCGCAGAACAGATGCAGACTACAGAAATGGAGCTGGGCAGCCTGTATTTTCTGAAACTGGAAGATTATGAGAAGAGCAGGCAGCATTTCGAGGCGGCGTGTGCCGGAACAAAGAAGACAGATAAAGAGAGTGGGATCGCCGCAGGGATGGCAGCTGTGTCTGCCTGCCTTGCAGAGAAGACTCTTCCGGAGGAAGAACTAAAACAGGCTCTTGAACAGACGGCACTTCTGCTGGATGGGAAAGAAGATGCCATTTACTACCGGTGTGTACTCAAAGGATATACCTGTCTGGATGCGAAAGAACAGCGGGAAGAATTATTGAGGCTTGGGATACAATATCGGGCACTTGGGGAGAAAGAAGGGCAGGAAGAGGTCACGCAGTGGATGGCAATGGCATATGAACAGAATGGAAAAAAGAGTGACGCTGCAAAAATGTATGAAGAACTGCTTGCAGTGGAAGGGAAAAGGGCAGAGAGAGAAGAATTGTACCGCAAAGTGACAGAGCTTTTTCTGGCAGATAAGAAAAATGATGATGCTATGCGCAGAATCCGGGAAGGAGTGACAGAGTATCCGGATTCCTTGGAATTACAGGTATTAAAATTGCGCGTGACATGCAAAGAGAAAGAAAAAAACCGCAGAGCATGCAGGAAGGCATTAGAAAGAGCTGTGAAAAATCGAACGGATATACAGAAAAATGAAGATTTCCGGAAACTTTTACAGGAACAGGGATTTCAGATGAAAGGAGAAAAAGTATGCGAAAAAGAATAAAAACAATCGGATGTCTGATACTTGTACTCACGATGATCTATGCACAACAGGCAATGCTGTCTTATGCAGGAGACAAGGCTGTAGGGAAAATCACGATCAGAAGAGAAGGAGAGGCAATAGGTTCAGAATCGGAGCCGTCGCCAGAGCCGTCGCCGGAACCAACGCCGGAACCAACGCCAGAACCAACGCCGGAACCAACGCCAGAACCAGAGCCGACACCACCGGAGCCGATTATCAAATTTGAAAAAGAATGTTCAGAGTCGGATGGTGAAAATGGTTATTATGTGACGATTCCGAAAGTGACTCTTCATCATGTCAGTAAACGGGGGGAGACAGTCTTCCGACTGACACAGGGGGATAAAGTACTGGGAAAAGGAAAACTCACGGAAGAAAATAAGAAATATACCATTCCGAAAGACTGGTTCCGGCAGGGAGAACAGGAACTGGACGTGTGGATGGAAGATGAAAACGGTGAAAAACAAGAGGATTTCCAGTGGGAGAAAACATTCAGAATCGATCTGTCTGCTCCGGAATTTCAAGTATCGGCAGATGGAGGATTTGAAAGCTGGCACAGGAATGAAACGACAGTACATGTAAATGCAAAAGACGAATACAGCGGCATAAAAAACATATCATGCTATGTAAATGGAGAGAAGCAGGCAGAGATAGGAAAGGCAGGTGGAAATTTTGTGATCCGGCAGTCTTCAAGAAATGGCAAACCGGTGCGGGTTCTTTTTGAGACGCGAGATCATGCCGGTAATCAGAACAGACAGGAAAGAAATCTTTATATTGATAATCAGTCTCCAAAAGCTGAAATCAGAGGCGTGACGCCATATATGATCACAAGCAGACCGTTGACTGCTGTGTACAGGGTGCAGGAAGAGAATGTGTTGGATGAATTTCATGCAGAAGTAAAATATGAAAATACAAAGGGCAGGAAGCAGTCACAGGAATTACTGGTGTGGGAAGATCATGGAGAGATGAAGAGAAGTGTTCACAGACTGCGTGAAGATGGAATTTACCGGCTGCATATCTATGCAAAAGACGCTGCAGGATACGAAGTAAAGCAGACAGCTCAGGTGATTGTAGATCAGGAGAATCCGGTGATCCGGTATGTGGATACGCTGGATCAGGCAAAACTAAAAAGCTTTGAATGGAATTACAGAAAAGAAGAACTCATACAGGATTTTACCGGTTACGATTATGAAGTAAGGCTGGATGGAAGATTATATTCAATGGGAGAACGGGTGACAAGAGAAGGACAGCACATACTGGAAGTGCATGCGACAGACCGTGCCGGGAATACCTCACACGCAAAAGCAGTATTTACAATTGATCATACAGCACCGGAGATTGTGTTTAAAGGCGTAAAGGAAGGAGAAAAGTATGAAGGACATCTTACATTTAAAATTGGAGTTAAAGATACAGAAGATATACTCCGAAAGGTGCAGATTAATGGAAAAGAACAACAGCATGTTCAAGGGAAAGCAAGGACCGGATTTTCGATTAAGAAAGCAGGTGATTATGAGGTGATCGCTGAGGCAAAAGATCAGACCGGAAATGTGGCAGTGAAAACGATTCATTTTACAGTACAAAAGAAAAAATCTGTGCTGGAGAAGCTGGTTGAGCCATTGATCCGTCCATTTATAAAAGATGATAATGACGATATCAGTTCCAGGCAGATAAAGAAAGAGCAGAAGAAAAAAGAAAGAGAGCAAGCAAAAACACTGCTCCTTCGAAAAGTCGCAGGAACAGTGCTTGGTATTCTGCTTATTGGTGGAGTAATCTACTCAACCAGTTTTTTGAAGCTGTCTAAAGACTGACCTCGTAACATACGGATACGAGGAAGTACAAGTGGATCATCTCCGACTTTGGCACGACCGTATTCGGTTGTAACCGCACATTTGAAACCGGCATCTTTTACAGCCTGGATACAACTGTCATTGTAATCACCGTACGGATAGGCAAAAGCATCGGAATTGCCACCGATGCGGATCGATTTCTGAAGATCAGCAACGGCATCATTGTGGTTCATGACAGGGAAGATTCCGCCATGTCCGATGTTACCGCCACCCCGGTGCATGTTGTAAGAATGGGACTGGAATGTCATATATTCGCTGGCATATTTCTTCACCTTCTTCTTGCCTTCCAGATTACCGATCAGGAAAGAAGTTACCGGGACCTTATATTTGTTGAAAAGCGGTACACCCAGATTTAAGAAACTGTACGCACCATCATCAAAAGTGAGTACAACGCTCTTCTTTGGAAGAAGCAGTTCGCCTTTGACATATTTTCGGACTTCTTCCCAGGTAGGAAAGTAGTAGTTATTTTCTGTCAGGTATTTCAGTTCCGCTTCGAGATCATGAACCTCGATGAAGTTGTTGTTCAACTGCTCTTTCGGTGGATTATTCTTATCATAAACGTAGTGATACATGCAGATCGCCAGACCGTTTGTCTTATGATCCTGTTCGGTCGCTGTATTTTCGGCAGTCTGCACATCTCTATTAAGACGTGAGTTTTTCGCTTCTTCTGCTTTCTTTTTAGCAGCTTCCTCCGCTTTCGCTTTTTGTTCTGCAGCCTTAGCCTTTTCTTCCTCTGCTTTTTTCTCTTTGGCTTGCTTTGTGGCTGTAATTTGAGCACGTTCCTGCTTCTGTACTTTCTGTTTATAGAAGATAACAGCACCAAGAACTGCAAGCAGGATCAGAAGAATGACAGTCAGCACGCAACGCAGACGCTTCTGGCGGCGCACCTGTGCAGAGACAGCTGATCTGCTGTTATGGCGTCTGTGTCCTGAGCTACTGTGTGAATAATTTTGATTGTGTTGTTTGTGGGTACTTTGCGTTTTATTGCTTTGAATTTTATTCCTCTGGTGTTTGTGTTTCATAAATTTGTCCCCTCTGTCTCCCTGTTTAACCGAAAAAACCTAGCCTGGGAGTGTGTCCACATTATACAATGCAGATATCAATTTTGCAAATGGAGGAAACACTTACCGCAGGAACATATGGATCAGCTTGTCGTGGATCCTGCGGTAAGGCTGGTAGCGCATTGGAAGATCCAACCAGGTTTTCTTATCAACAATACTCTTGTAATGCGAGAAAGTGCGGAATCCATCTAATCCATGATAGGAACCCATGCCGCTCTCGCCGAAGCCGCCAAATCCCATATTGCTTGTGGCAAGGTGGATGATCGTGTCGTTGATACAGCCGCCGCCGAAACCGCAGTGGGAAGTCACTTTTTTTGCGATGGCTTTATCAGATGTAAACAGATAAAGAGCCAGCGGGTGAGGCATGGAATTTATTTTTTCGATAACCATATCAAGGTTGTCGTAAGTCAGGATCGGCAGTACCGGTCCGAAGATTTCTTCTGACATGACTGCATCATCGAAAGTAACATTATCCATAAGTGTTGGTGCAATCTTTAAACGACTGCGGTCGCTCTGCCCGCCATATACGACTTTATTCTGTTCAATCAGCCCAAGAATACGGTCAAAATGTTTCTCATTAATAATCTTTCCATAATTTTTATTGGAAAGAGGATCTGATTTGTATTGTTTTTGCATTTGTTTTTTGATCTCGTGGATCAAGTCGATCTTGATGGAGCGGTCACAGTAAATATAATCCGGAGCAACACAGGTCTGTCCGCAATTTAAGAACTTTCCGAAGACAATTCGCTTTGCAGCAAGTTTCAGGTTTGCACTTTTTTCAACAATACATGGACTTTTGCCGCCGAGCTCCAGTGTGACCGGAGTCAGGTTTGCAGATGCCTGGCGCATAACTTCTTTGCCGACAGCCTGACTTCCGGTGAAGAAAATATAGTCAAAATGTTCGCCAAGAAGACAGGTGTTTTCCGCACGGCCACCGGTTACGACAGTCACAAACTGCGGATCAAAGCAGTCAGCAACCATTTTCTTAATGAGTTCGCTTGTATGCGGTGAGTAAGCACTTGGTTTTAAAACAGCAGTATTACCAGCTGCAATAGCGTCTATCAGAGGCTCGATCGTGAGCATGAATGGGTAGTTCCATGGGCTCATGATGAGAGTCACACCGTAAGGGGATGGCTTCTTGTAGCTTCTGGAATGGAACTGTGCGAGTGGAGTCAGGACACGCTTTTCTTTCGCGTAAGAGCGTGTGTGTTTCAACATGTGTGTAAGCTCGCTTAAAACCATACCGGTTTCGCACATATAACTTTCAAAAGAACTTTTCCCAAGATCAAGTGCGATCGCTTTTGCAATCTCAGATTCGTGAGACTGCACATAAGCTTTTAATTTCTTCAGTGCGTTGATGCGAAAATCAATATCTAAAGTTGCGCCGGTGTAAAAATACTCCCGCTGCGCAGTAACAATTTCATGAATCTGTGTTTCAGTCATAATTTCAGTCCTCCTCTGGCATGAGCATATAATAGAATTTTTCCAGTTCTTTTGCATTCATCAGGACCGGAACGGGATAGAGCGGATTCGCCTCTTTGTCCGCATAGTGGGCAAGTTTTGGAATATCTGTTTCCTGAATTTCGGCAACGGTATTGCCGATTCCAAAAGTCCGTTTCATTTCTTTGATCGCATCAATAAATGCAGCGGCAGCCTGCGGGGCAGGAGTCTCTTTTGTTGCAATACCGGCTGCAATGGCAAGTTTTTTCAGCTTTTTGTGAATGGATTCTCCGTATTCTTCCAGAACATGAGGAAGCAGGATCGCATTGGCGAGTCCATGCGGCACATTATACTGACCACCCAGAGAGTGAGCGACTGCATGAACGTAACCGACGTAGGATTTGGTAAATGCACAGCCTGCATAGTAAGAGGCGTGAAGCATATTTCTTCTTGCATTTACATTCTTACCATCGTGGTAAGCTGTATCCAGATTTTCAAAAATAAGCTGTACAGCCATAAGCGCATCTTTCCGTGTTGCGTAAGTAGTTGAGTTTCCGATAAATGCTTCAACCGCGTGTGTCAGCGCATCCATACCGGTTGTTGCAGTGATAAATGGCGGAAGACTCAAGGTGACTTTCGGATCAAGAACCGCATAGCGAGGAATCAGAGGAAAATCGTTGATCGCATATTTGTAACGAGTCTGTGCATCTACAATGACAGCGGCAAGCGTTGTCTCACTTCCGGTTCCGGCTGTTGTTGGAACAGCAATCAAGAGTGGAAGTTTCTTATGTACTTTCAGGATTCCTTTCATCTTCGCAAGTGACTGCTTCGGCTTTGCAATGCGGGCACCGACAGCTTTGGCGCAGTCCATACTGGAGCCACCGCCAAATCCGATCAGGGCATCACAGTTATTCTTTTTGTAGAGAGCCAGTGCTTCCTGTACGTTGGTTGTTGTTGGATTGGCAACTGTTTTGTCGTAGATTGTGTATGGAATATCTGCCGCTGTTAAGGCATTTTCCAATCTTTTCGTCAATCCGAGAGAGCGGATCCCGGCATCCGTAATAATGAGGACGCGGGAAGAGCCATTTGCCCGGATGATCTCCGGGAGTTTCTTCACACTTGGGACAATCTCCGGCGTGCGGTACGGGAGAAAGGGAAGTGCAATCTTAAATACCGTCTGAAATGTACGGCAGTAAATTTTTCTTAAAGTATGCATGAGTGTATCCTTTCTTAAAAAATAGTATTCCAGCTGCAGTTTGCTTTCTGGAAAGCTTTTGCTTAATAAAAATGATTCTTATTTACAGAGTTCCTTACTTAAATGCTCCAGGTTATCAGCTATGGTAAATAATGTCTTATAAAAAATCTTTCGCTGCGGTTCGGCAATATCTTTGCTTGCTTCTTCTAACGCATGGGAAATAAAGGAGCGCATTTCTCTGGCACATGCCATTCCGGCATCTGTCAGATGGGCACGGGAACGGTATCGGTGTGCTGCTCCGGTCGCCTCATAAGCAATGAAGTTCCGGTTCTCCAGATCATTTAAGATGCGGGAAATACCGGCTTTATCCTCTTTGCATAGTTCACATAATCCGGCAGCAGTTAAGCCGTCCGGATGATCAGACAGATAGTAAAGACACATGACATGAGTACTCTTAAGTCCCTGTGACTGCATATAGATCTTCTTGATTTTCTGAATACTCTTATGAATCTGCGCAACATTTGTTGTTAATTTTTCAAAACGATCATCCATAAAAACACCTCAATGTTGATTAATCAACATTGAATATAACACGAATAGAAAGGAAGGTAAAGAGATGTGTGAAAAAAAGACCAATCAATCAGAACAAAATGCAAAAGCAGGAAAGCCGCCTGCAGTCTCGAGAGATTGTGCAGACGGCTTCCTTCCTATTAAATGAACGATCACCAGCCTTGTCATGATCGCATCCAGCCTCTGTAACTACACGATCTTAAGTGCTGCTGCGAAAATGAGCACGACAGCCGTTATTTTAATGAATGTTGTAATCACTGTGATCGGTGTGGTTTTGGCTTTGTTTGTCAATCTGAGATATGGTAAACTATTAGCACGTACTGAAAAATAAAACAGGTAATGTGTACACGAAAGAAGCAGCAGTTATCGGAAAACAGGAGGAACAAAATACATGAATCCAGTAAAAGTAAGAAATATAACCATTGGCGAAGGAACACCGAAGATCTGTGTTCCGATCGTCGGAGTAACAAAAGAAGAGATCCTGGAAGCAGGAAAAAATATTTGCACAATCGGAGCAGACGTCATCGAGTGGCGTGTAGACTGGTATGAAAATGTCTTCGATTTCGACCAGGTAGAAGAGACTGCAAAAGAATTGAGAAATGTGATCGGAGAGACTGCACTGTTATTTACCTTCCGTACCGCAAAAGAAGGTGGAGAAAAAGCAATTGAGACAGATGTTTACGTGGCGTTAAATGAAAGAGCAGCAAAGAGCGGACAGGTAGATCTTGTAGATGTAGAAGCATTTACCGGAGAGACGGCTGTAAAACAGATCATCGAAACTGCGCATGCCACAGGTGTGAAAGTAGTTGCATCCAATCATGACTTCCACAAGACACCGGCGCAGGAAGAGATTGTATCCCGTCTCTGCAAAATGCAGGAACTGGGGGCAGATATTCCGAAGATTGCAGTGATGCCACAGAATAAAAAAGATGTACTGACACTGTTATCAGCAACAAGAGAAATGTCAGAAGAGCATGCAGATCGTCCGATCATCACCATGTCTATGGCAGGAACTGGCGTAATCAGCCGTCTCTGCGGTGAAGTGTTCGGTTCAGCACTGACATTCGGTGCAGCAGGAAAAGCATCCGCACCGGGACAGATGGGAGTAGAAGACCTGAAGACTGTACTGGAGTTACTGCACAAGAGTCTGTAATAGAACTGACAGAAGATTTCCCACAGATTGTTTGATGTATTTGCATATCTTATGGGAAACCGTACTGCTGGCATGCCGTGTGCAGTTATCGTAACATGCCTTTTTTACGGAGCAATCTCCGGATCGGCACCGGCAACTGTGGCAGCTGTCGGCAGCATGACGATCCCAATCCTTGTATCCCGTTTATCATGTATGGAATGGCAAGCGGCGCATCGGTGAGTGATCTGTTCCTTGCCGGTATTATTCCGGGAATCCTGATCAGTCATCTCCGTATTTTATGCATTATTTATCAGTCTCTTCCTATATAAAAGTATTCAGATCAAAGACCTTTGGGGGATTCTGGTAGAAGGAATCCGTACATACACACCGATTTTATTTATTCTGGCAGCGCTGCTGCTGATCATATTCATACCGGCGATCAGCCTGGCGTTGGTGTAGGAAGAGAGAAGAAAGTAAAAATGGAGTAGTTTTAAATGGAAAATCGCTATCATCTGAGCTTCTGGAAATGTCTGGGTGCGAATCCGACACCGATGAATTTTAGCGAAGTGTATATTGGATTACAGCAGAAAACAATCGATGCACAGGAAAATCCATGCGAAGTCATCGTATCCAACCGGCTGTATGAGCAACAGGACTACGTAATAGAAACAAACCATCTGCCGCATCTGATCTCGTTGATCGTCAGTGAGAAATCTGCTCTTTATACATCTCACTTCCCTATTGCCACTCCACTCCGAATGCGTTATACTACCAACAGAGTAAAAAAGAGCAAACAAAGCAAATCACCAGAAGGGAGATCTTAGCAATGAAAATCACAGACGACATTATCTACGTGGGAGTGAACGACCACGACATCGACCTGTTCGAGGGTCAATACATCGTGCCAAACGGCATGGCATACAACTCATACGTGATCAAAGACGAGAAAACAGCTGTCATGGACACCGTAGAAGCTAACTTTGCAGAAGAATGGCTTGGCAACATCGATACAGCACTGGGCGGCGCGGCACCGGATTACCTGATCGTGCAGCACATGGAGCCGGATCACTCCGCGAATATCGCAAAATTCACTGAGAAATATCCAGAAGCCAAAGTCGTAGCAAATGCCAAAGCATTCCAGATGATGAGCAACTTCTTCCGCGGAATGGACCTTGGAGACAAGAAAGTTGAAGTCAAGAATCAGGAGACACTGTCACTCGGTAAACATGAGCTGACATTTGTCTTCGCACCGATGGTACACTGGCCGGAAGTTATGGTCACATATGACAGTACAGATAAAGTCCTCTTTTCCGCAGACGCATTTGGTAAATTCGGCGCTCTGGACGTAGAAGAAGATTGGGACTGTGAAGCTCGCCGCTATTATTTCGGAATCGTTGGTAAATACGGCAAGCAGGCAGAGAATCTCTTAAAAGCAGCCGAAGGTCTGGATATTCAGACAATCTGTGCACTGCACGGTCCGATCCTTAAAGAGAATCTGGAGCATTACATCGGACAGTACAAGACATGGTCTTCTTACGGTGTAGAGACCGAAGGTGTCATGATCGCATACACATCCGTATATGGAAACACAAAGAAAGCTGCCGAGACACTCGCGTCTGCACTGGAAGCCAAAGGCTGCCCGAAAGTCGTACTCTGCGATCTGGCAAGAGAAGACATGGCAGAGGCAGTCGAAGACGCATTCCGTCATGGTAAATTAGTGCTTGCAACCACAACATACAATGGAGATATCTTCCCGTTCATGAGAACATTTATCGAAGCCCTGACTGAGCGCGGTTACCAGAACCGTACGATGGGTATTATTGAAAATGGTTCCTGGGCGATTACAGCAGGTAAAGTAATCCGCGGACTTTTCGAGAAGAGCAAGGACTTAACATGGGTTGACACAACTGTCAGCATCATGTCTTCCATGAGCGAAGAGAACGAAGCACAGATTGAAGCAATGGCAGAAGAACTGTGCAAATAATATATAAAATCTATATGATATATAGGTTAAATCAATGAATGAAAAAGAATACGACAGTTGACTATCATACAGTAAAGTGCTATCATACATAAACTGTAAGACTAATGCATAACGAAGGTATCGAAAAGTAGACTGAAATATAAGCCCTCCTCGTTAAGGTGCCAGAAAAATGCGGGGAGGGACTTTTATGTATTAGTTGCTATTTTGAAGAAAATAGAGTACAATCTAAACGACAATGTCGGTATGAGTTATATTAACACAAGTCTTAAGCTACATCGTAAGAAATACTAGTTTACCCCATACATCAAAGAAATGATATAGGCAAGACCAAAACTGCGTATACGCGGATGGACTCTTTAGGGAAATAGAGTTATTTATAATTAAGGAAAAAGAAATAAAGAAATAAAGAAATAAGTAAGAGGAATGAGTTATGTACAGGAAAGATAGTGAGGGCTGGCTGAAGCATTTTGACTTTTTAGTGTTGGATATGCTTTGCCTGCAAGTTGCATTTGTGTTGGCGTATGGAATAAGTGGGTATGGATTCTACCCATATAATCTTTTGATTTATCGAAACATGGCGATATTTATTGAGCTTGCAGATATAGTAGTGCTTTTTGCGTGCGGAACTCTAAAAAATGTATTGAAAAGAGGACATTACAGAGAGTTTCTGGCAACGTTCCAGAATACAATTATGTTAGGTGCAGTAGCGATATTGTATCTATTTTTATTGCGACAAGGACAGAAGTATTCACGACTTGCACTGATTCTTAATATGATCCTTTATTTTTTCCTGACATACATAGTCAGAGAAATCCGTAAATATGCATTGTATAAAAAAATGAAAGACAGCGATAATCGTTCACTGCTAATTATTACAACAAAAGAAGCTGCGGAAAAAGTTGTTTCGAACATGGAAAAACATAATTATGCAAGGTTTCACATTGCAGGATTAGCGATTATAGATGAGAATATGGTTGGGAGCTCTTTTGGTGGTGTTACTGTGGTAGCAAATAGGAGTACAGCACCAGAATATGTATGTAAAGAATGGATTGACGAAGTATTCGTTGTTCTGTCGCCAAATTATGGTTACCCTAAAGAGCTGATGGAAGAACTGGGAGAGACAGGAGTAACAATTCATCTGAACCTTGCTAAAATCACCAATGAACCTGGTAAAAGACAATTTATCGAGAAAATTGGAGATTATACAGTACTTACGACAAGCTTAAATTATGCATCTGCAAAACAGCTTTGCGCAAAACGCTGTATGGATATTGCGGGGGGATTAGCAGGGTGTATACTGACAGGTGTTATTTTCTTGTTTGTAGCCCCGATAATTTATATGCAGTCACCGGGACCAATTTTCTTCTCACAGGAACGAGTAGGGGAAAATGGTAAGAAGTTTAAGATGTACAAATTCCGTAGTATGTATATGGATGCAGAAGAGCGGAAAGCAGAGCTTATGAAAGATAACAAACTTGGAGATGGAAAGATGTTTAAACTGGACTTTGATCCTCGTGTTATCGGAAATAAGATACTTCCAGATGGGACACATAAGACAGGAATCGGTGATTTTATCAGACGAACAAGTCTGGATGAATTTCCGCAATTCTACAATGTGCTGAGAGGAGTCGGCGGTATAATAGAGCCAACCGAGAAAAAGCTTGATTTTACAGGGTTTTCGTTGGCTTAGCTAGGTTCCTTAGTATGATTTTTCATTAAAGGAAACCAATCGCATTTCCAGCGGGAATATATATAATAAAGTGGTTTCCTGGATGCTTATTTGACCCAATCATAAATAAGTAAATGAGAATCATAAATAATAGGAGGTAATGGCTGAGCCTGCGAATGTCCCTCGAAAGACGTTTACAGGTTATCTGTCGTTGAAGAAAAATATAAGAAATAAATGAGAAAAAAGAGATAAGAAAGTAGCCCTCGATTTTGTCGGGGGGGGGTACAGTAAGGGAGATATGAAATGCTAGGAATATCAAAACGAAAGTGTACGATGGATACCCCAGTACATATTAATGGGAATGAAAAGGAAAAGAAAACTGAATATCGAAATTCTTATATCGCATATCTAAATATTCAAAATGTGATTCCCATGAGCTGCTTACTTGTGTTTGGGGTATGGCTATGGACGGAATTACATATCTCAACAAATCTTAACATATTCCGGATTAATGCTCTTCTTGGTGTAGCAATAATCCTATCTAGTTTTAAATCACTCAAATTTGAAGGCAATTTCTACAATTGTGGGGACGATTGTAGATTAACAAATAGATTACAAAAAAATGGAAGGGGAAAGAAAAAAATCTATGTATAGAAAAGATTCTGAAGGATGGTTAAAACACACAGATTTTATAATCTTAGACATGATCTGTTTGCAATTAGCGTATGTTCTGGCATATGCAATTAGCGGATATGGATTTAATCCATATGAAACAATTATTTATCGAAATATGGCAGTTTTCCTTGAACTGGCAGATCTGGTTATGATTTTTGCATATGGCACCATGAAAAGCGTGTTAAAGAGAGGATACTATCGTGATTTTGTAGTTACGTTAAATCATGCGATTATGGTAGGTGCATTGGCAGTGTTATATTTATTCCTGCTTCAGGAAGGGCAGGACTTTTCAAGATTAACATTGATGCTGACCATAATAATTTATTTAGTAATGACGTATGTTGTCAGAGAACTTTGGAAAAAACTTCTGCGAAAACAGATGAAGGACGGCGGAGAACGTAAACTACTGATTGTAACATCAGAAGATGTGGCTGAACAAGTAGTGTTAAGTATGCAGGAAAACAATTATGCCAGATTCTCATTGGCTGGTGTAGCTGTAATTGATGCGGACTGGACTGGAAGAGAAATTCATGGAGTTCCGGTAGTTGCCAACGAAGAGACTGCAGCAATGTATGTATGTCAGGAATGGATTGATGAAGTTTTGATTGTTGTTTCAGAAGTTCTTCCGTATCCGGCAGAGTTAATTGAGCAATTATCAGAGACGGGAGTAACCATTCATCTTAATCTTGCAAGGGAAGAAAAATGAGAGATTTTAATTCATTAAAAATTGCGGTGGCAGGAACAGGATATGTAGGTTTATCCATTGCGACTTTGCTTTCTCAGCATCACGAGGTTCATGCTGTAGATATTATTCCAGAAAAAGTTGATTTAATTAATAATAAAAAATCACCAATACAAGATGATTACATTGAAAAATATTTAGCTGAGAAGGATCTAAATTTAACAGCAACACTGGATGCCAAAGAAGCTTACAGTGATGCAGATTTTGTTGTAATTGCAGCACCAACAAATTATGACAGCAAAAAGAACTTTTTTGATACTTCCGCAGTAGAGGCAGTTATCAAATTAGTTATCGAATATAATCCAGAAGCAATTATGGTTATTAAATCCACAATTCCAGTTGGATATACAACAAGTGTTAGAGAAAAATTTCACTGCGATAATATTATCTTTAGCCCTGAGTTTTTAAGAGAAAGTAAGGCATTATACGATAATCTATATCCAAGTCGTATTATCGTTGGAACAGATATTAACAATACACGTTTAGTAAAGGCTGCACATACATTTGCAGAACTTCTTCAAGAAGGTGCAATTAAAGAAGATATAGATACATTGTTCATGGGATTCACAGAAGCAGAAGCAGTTAAATTATTTGCAAATACATACCTTGCACTTCGTGTTTCTTATTTCAATGAATTAGATACTTACGCAGAAATGAAAGGGTTAAATACTCAACAGATTATCAACGGTGTATGTCTTGATCCACGTATTGGAACACATTATAACAATCCATCCTTTGGCTATGGTGGATACTGTTTACCAAAGGATACGAAGCAGTTACTTGCTAACTATGCAGATGTTCCAGAAAATCTTATTGAAGCAATTGTTGAGTCAAATAGAACAAGGAAAGATTTTATCGCAGATCGTGTGTTAGAAATCGCTGGAGCATATGAAGCAAATGATGATTGGGATGAAAGTAAGGAAAAAGATGTTGTAGTTGGCGTATATCGCCTTACCATGAAGAGTAATAGTGATAACTTCCGTCAGAGTTCTATTCAGGGTGTTATGAAAAGAATTAAAGCCAAAGGAGCAACAGTTATTGTCTATGAACCAACATTAAAAGATGGTGAAAAGTTCTTTGGAAGTAAAGTTGTTAATGATTTAGAAGAGTTTAAAAAACAAAGTCAGGCTATTATTGCAAATCGTTATGATAGTTGTTTGGATGATGTAAAGAATAAGGTTTATACAAGAGATATTTTTCAGAGAGATTAGAGAGGGAAAGAAATGATTATTACAAAAACACCGTTTAGAATGTCCTTTTTTGGCGGAGGAACCGATATGCCATCATTTTTTCGGGAAAATGGAGGCTCTGTGTTATCAACAACATTTGACAAATATTGTTATGTAAATGTACGCCATTTACCACGTTTTTTTGATTACTCAACAGAACTTTCTTATTCAAAAACAGAAAGAGTAACTAATATAGAAGATATTCAGCATCCGGCAATCAAAAATGCAATGAAATTTTTGGATATGCATGAAATTCGTTTAACATATGAGGCTGATTTACCGGCTCGTTCTGGCTTGGGAACAAGTAGTTCTTTCGCAGTAGGTATGTTAAATGCTTTTTATGCCTTGAAAGGAAAATATGCTGATAAGAAAAAACTTGCAGATGAAGCGATTTATTTGGAAAGAGAACTTTGTCAGGAAGCTGGTGGTTGGCAAGACCAGATAGCAGCATCATTTGGAGGCTTTAATCGTATTAACTTTACAGATGAAGGCTATGATGTGCTTCCGTTAATCATTTCGCCAGAAAGAAAAAAACAACTTAATCAGAATTTGATGATGTTTTTTACTGGTTTTACACGTTTTTCATCAGATGTTCAGAAAGCAAATGCAGCAGGAAAAGTAGACAAGACAGCACAGCTTAAAGAAATGCTTTCTTTAGTAGATGATGCGGAAAAGGTATTAACAGATAAAACAGTCGATTTAGATGAATTTGGACGAATGTTAGATCATACATGGAAATTAAAAAGACAAACTGGAAATGCAGTTTCTACAAGCAATATAGATATTCTGTATGAAAAAGGAATCAAAGCTGGTGCATTAGGAGGAAAATTACTTGGTGCAGGTGGAGGCGGTTTCTTAGTATTTTATGTACAACCAGAAAAACAAGCAGAAGTTAGAGAAGCAATGAAGGAATTAATGTATATTCCATTTTCTTTTGAAGATGGAGGAACAAGAGTTATTCATTACACTCCAGAATCATATGAACCATTAGTGTAAGGAGAAATAAACATGAAAGTTGTAATTATGGCAGGTGGAAAGGGAACAAGAATTTCTTCAGTTGCCAGTGATATTCCAAAACCTATGATCAAAATTGAAGGTAAACCTGTTTTAGAGCATGAAATTGAATGTTTAAGAGAGCAAGGATTTAAAGATATTATTCTCACTGTGAGTCATTTGGGTAATATAATAATGGATTATTTTGGTGATGGAACTGGTATTTCACCAGTAACAGGTAAAAGTTTTGGAGTGAATATTGAATACTATTTTGAAAAAGAGCCATTAGGAAATGCAGGAGCTTTATTCAAGATTAAAGATAAGCTGACAGAAGATTTTCTACTTTTAAATGCAGATGCCATGTTTGATGTGGATTTTAACCGCTTTGTTGAATTTCATAAATTACATGGAGGATTAGTAACATTATTTACTCATCCTAATAGCCATCCCTACTAATGTACGAGATCATTTTATATGATACAGAAGATGGAAGATGCCCTGTGCA